>MDTG01370662.1_pt1 | contig 24549 bp, 27 predicted proteins | sample 811421 | NCBI WGS metagenome assembly MDTG01 (sample SAMN05326645, study PRJNA326480) | marine metagenome | isolation source: seawater | place: Pacific Ocean: South East | collected 2011 | reverse complement strand
TACCTCAAAACTAGTTCTTCCTATAGAGCCGTAGTAGACCACTACGTTGATAGGCCGGGTGTGGAAGCGTGGCAACACGTGTAGCTGACCGGTACTAATAGCTCAATTGGCTTGATTTATGCACTGAAAAAAATTTTTAATCGTTTTTAGAAAAATTACACTAATCTAAGATAACTAAAAATGAACAACCAAATAAAAAGCAATATTCATTATTCAAAACTTGTTAATAAAAAAAACATTTCATTAACCGAGATCTCAGGCCGATATTTGAAAGACAAGGGAAGTGAAAAATTTATTATTTTGGATATACAAAAAAAAATCAAAATAAAAAAAAACGTAAGAGTTTTGGATATCGGTTGCGGTTATGGGGAATTAACAAAGCATTTGGTCAAATTTTCTTCAAAGAAGTCTTTTAATTTAACATTATGTGACATTCCAGAGATAATTAAAAAACTAAAAAAAAAATATAAAATCATCCCAAATTTAAACTTTTTAAGTGGAAATTTTCCAAATATTATAATGTCGAAACAAAATTATAATAGAATAATAATATATTCTGTTATTCAATATTCGAACAGTCCAAGAAATTTTTTAAAAAAAGCTGTTTCACTTCTTCTTCCTGGTGGAAAACTCTTATTAGGTGATATACCGAATATTGATAAAAAGTATAGATTTTTAAAGAGTGATTTTGGAAAAAAATTTGAAAAAAAAAGAAAAAGTAATTTAGATTTAAAAAAATTAACTAAAAATTACAAAAGTTTTAAAAAATTTACTAAACAAAATTTAAAAATAAACGACAAGTTTTTAGAGTGGATAAAAAATTATTTTAAAAAAGAAAAGAAATATAGGGTTAGGGTTTTAACACAACCAAAAAAATTGCCTTATTGTTATACAAGAGAAGATGTTTTAATAGAAAAATATAAATGAAAAAAATTGCAATCTTAAGTTCCTCACCACTAATGTTAATGCTTGCCTTTAGTTTGAAAAAAAAAGGTAACGATGTAACAATTTTTGACCAATCAAGAAATACTGGAGGTGCCTGGGCATGGTTTGACGACTACCTTAATAAATACAAAAGTTATGTGTCCAAGTATTCTAATGCCGTTGTTCCATTAAATAAAAAAGAGGATAGATTTATCAAAATAATGAACAAAAGGTTAAAAAAAAATTACAATGTTAAAGTAACAAAAACAAAAAAAAATATCATAACTAATTTTAAAATATCTAATAATTATATCTACGACTTTAGTAAATTTTATAAAAAATTTTTACCCAAATTAAAAATTAATAATGTTGTAGTAAACAAGATAGAAGCAAAAAGAAAAAATGAAGTGATTATAAATAACAAATTTATTTTTAATAAAGTTTATCACCCATCCTTTTTTGGTGTAAAAAAAATAATTATAAAAAATAAAAATATAGACAGCTCTTTCAAGCTTATAGTTAGTGAGCATATATCTATTCTAGCAAAAAAATTTAAATTAAAAAATTTTTACTATTCAGATTTTTTTGATGATTTTTTTGATAGAGTAAAAATAGACAAACAAGGATCTTTTTCTACTCTTACAACTAGATTAACTTTTGTGATGAAAGGAACACCAATAAACAAAATAAAGAAAAAATTAAATAGATTTGTAGAAAGAAAAAACATTATAAAAGTAAAAAAGACTAAATTTAATAATTATTATAGAAAACCTCAACAATTGAAAAATCTAATAAATGCATTAAAAGGAAGTGATATAATTTATATTAATACTACTCAATTTGTTCGAGGTTTTTATTACTTAAGAAAAATTTTATAATTTTAAAAAATAATGAATTTATTTTCTTTTAATGTATATTACTTAACATGCTTCAATGGCCAGATCCTCTAAAATTTAAAATCAATAAATCTAAATTAAATTTTAAAAAAAAAGTAACTGAAATTGAAAGTTTTTTTTCAAAAAAATATAAAACAAAATACGCTGTACTTTCACCATCTGGAAGATCATCAATAAATAGTATTTTAAATTTTTTCAATTTTGATCGATCTAAAATAGTAAATATACCATTATGGACTTCAGCATGTTTAGTAAACTCTCTCGGATCTTTTACAAATATTTCTGTAAAAAATTACAAAGTTGACTGCAATATAATTGTACATAAATGGGGATATACATTTTGTATACCAAAAAACTTTAAAAAAAACTTAAAAAAAAAATTAGTTATAGATGACTCAGCTGATTGCTTGCCAAATTATAATTATAAACCTTTTGAAAATAATAGTAATTATGAAATTATTTCATTAACCAAGATTATAGGCTCACTTTGTGGAGGAATTATACTAACTAACGATAAAAAATTTTACAAATATTGCAAGAAAAAACAATATACCAATTTACATTTTTCAAAATCACAAACTTTAAAAAAATATAATTCCATTTTTATTAATAAATCTAATCAGGATTGGAGATATTATGAGTCTTTTAATCAATCAGTAGATCCAATTGGCGTGAATAATATTTATGAGTGCTTAAAAAATTTTAAAATAAACATTGACGTAATTAAAGAAAGGCAAGAAATAATAAGAAAAAATTTTAAAAAAATAAAATTTGACACAAAAAGGCTTGGACCATGCGCTATTTTTGAAAAAAAAAAATATGGAAGAAAATTTTCAAAAATTTTAGAAAAAAAACACTTCAGTTTCGGACTTGATCCTTTTAAAGAAAAGTATTCTACCTGTTATATTTTTCCTATTCATTTTGGTATTTCAAATAAAAAGTTCGAATTCACGTTAAACAAACTTATTAAAACCGCAAGAAAAAAATGAAAGGAAGGGATATATCCTCGTACAAGGATTCATTAGGCAAAAATATTTATTTAGAAGATTTATATATCCAGTACAGAAAAGAATATTTCGGCGAAAAAAATTTTCTAAATTTAAATTTAAAAAATGTAAATAAAAAAAATTTTCAATTAACAATTGACACAAGCAAGGGAAACAAAATTATAAATTCTTACGGTCATCCTATTGAATTTGACTTCAAGAAACTAGAATATATTTCTTTAAAAAAAATTATCAAAGAAATCGTACAAGCATCTAAAGAAAATGGAATTAAAAAGATATTTATAAAAAAAAGAATTAGTGAAAAGTCTTTAGATAATCTTAAAAAAATTAAAAATAAAATTTTAATATCGTGCTATAAAGAGAGCACATTAATGCTTGACCAGGACCTTGATGCAATAAAAAAAAATTTTAGAAAGGGTCACAAAAGTTCTTTAAAAACAAATTATGATAATCTTACTTATGAAATTATAGATTATAAAAATTACCCAACTAATGAAATTCTACAAATGATGAAATTACATAAAAAAGTAGCAGGTCATGTTACTAGATCAGAAAAAAGTTGGAAAATTAATGAACAAATGATTTTAGAAAAAAAAGGATTTTTAATTAAAGTCACTGAAAATAAAAAGCCGATTTCTTATGCATTTTTTTTTCATAATAAATTTTTTTCATTGTATTTTTCAGCATGCACTATTAGAGAAAAATTTAAAATCTATAAAAATATTTCTCATAAAACAATTTGGTTAGCTATTCAGCACCTAAAAAAAATAGGTTGCAGACAGTTTTTAATGGGAAACATAAAAACTATTTTTTCAGTAAATAAATTTGATAGTAAAACTAAAAATATAGAATTATTTAAATCTTCATTTGGAGGTGATAAAAACTTTTACGTAGAATATTACCTTAAAGTTCTTTAACTAAATTCTTATTTAAAACTTTATTTTTTTTAATATTTGATTTTGCTTTTTTTCCCAGTACTTTAAAATATTGTTCTGCCCCTAAACCTATACATGGGCGAAAACATTTTATGTTACTACTAGTAAATTTTTCACCTTTTTTTATATTTTTAACTACATAAATAGACCTTCTGAAAATTTTATTAATCTTTTCTGCTGTATTACTTTTTGTTTTAATTTCTAATTTATTTCTATTAAGCGCATAATTTTTAAGAATTTTAAGTTCTTCACATGAGATTGAAAACTTTACATCTGGACTAGAGGAACTTTTATTAATCGTGAAATGTCTCTCTATAAATGGAACTTTTTTGTTTATTGCATCAATAGAAGCAGTGATACCCAGTGTGTGGTCGGAGAAACCAACTAATTTTACACCAGTTGATTTTTTTAATTTATCTATTCTTTTAAAATCTATATTTTCTAAAGGAGTAGGATAACCTGATACACAGTATAAAAGAATTATTTTATTATGGTATTTTCTTATAACTTTTATAGCTGACTTTACCTCTTTTATATCTGATAGTCCTGTAGAAAGTATTATTGGCTTATAATTTTTTGCAACGTTATCTATAAGGCAATGATCTGTGAGTTCAAAAGAAGCTATTTTATATAGTTGCGGTTTAAATTGTTTTAAAAATTTCAAAGCTCTTTCACTAAAAGGAGTGCTAAATAAAGTTATTTTATTTTTTCTTGCAATTTTGAAAGCATCAAAATGCCATTTAAAAGGTGTGCAAGCATTTTCATATAAATTCCAAAGAGTTTTTCCTTTCCATAAACCTTTTTCAATTTTAAATTTTTTATTTACAACCATATCTATGGGTTCGTAGGTTTGAATTTTGACAAAATCGGCTCCAAATTTTTTTGCTTGAATTATATGTTCAAGAAATTTTTGTTTAGAACCGCAATGATTTGCGGAAATTTCTGCAATAATTTTAGTGCGGTTAAAATTTTTATTAAGGATGTTATTCATTTAAATCTCTTACTAAAACAAAACCTTCAGCGAACTTAAATCCAGATGAAGTTCCTCTTACTTGAGCTAAAGCTTTTATTGCTTTGACAGATCGGCTATGCGGATATGGCCTTAACTCACTTTTATAAAACTTAATTGCTCTGATTTTTTTATCAATGAAATTACTTATATTAATGTAATAATTTGGTTGAAAAATTTTTTTTTGAGATACGGCCCAATCTGTGCTTGATAATATCTCGTAAGAAAAAATACTTTTTACCGAATTATTTATTTTTGGTCTAAAAGCTGTAATTGTAGCTTTATACGCTATTTGATGATCAATATTTAAACAGTTCTCATAATGAGTAAAAACTATATCGGGCTTAAAACGTTTTGATTCTTTTTCAATTTTTTTTATGACTTTTAAAAGAGGAATTTGATCGAGTTTATTATCAGGAAAATTAAGAAAAGAAGGCTTTTCGATTTTCAAGTAATTGAATAAATTTAAGCATTCCTTTTTTCTTCTTAAAATATTATTCTTATTTTTTGATCTTGCAGATACTCCGTTTGTTAAAAAAATAACTTTTATCTTATTCTTTTTTTTAAGTTTAAATATTGTGCCTCCACATCCTAGAACCTCATCGTCTGGATGAGCGGATACTATTAAAATTTTTTTATTTTTTAATAATTTTAAATTGTCCATATACCTCTTTTTTATTCTTTTTTATTTTTGCATTATTAAATGTTATCTTATATTTTTTGAAATTTAAAAATGCGTTTGGATAGCCTTTAGCATCAAGCATTCTAATAAAATCGAATATTTGATTTAATTTTGTATTATAAAGAGTATTCAAGTTACTATCTTCTTTTTTTCTTCTTTTGAAATAAGAACTTTTTCCAAACTGTTTCACAAATTTAATTTTTTTCTTTTTAATGATTTGTTTTATCATAGAAATTGAGACTTTTTCTAATCTTTTATAAATATCTTCTGCTTTACCATTTAAATATAAATCTTTTTTAAAGCAAATATCTCCTTTGTCTATTTTGTTTGTAACCTTAAAACATGAAACTTTCGTTTTTTTTACACCTTTTAATATTTGATTTTGAATTGGAGAACCTCCTCTAAATCTAGGTAAATTTGAGGCGTGAAATTGTATACATAAGAATTTTTTAAAAACTATTTCTGGAATTATTTTAGAATAATGAATAAAAAAAATTATTTTAGGATTTTCTTTTTCTAAATAATTTAAGTTAATTTCTTTAAAATATTTAACTGATTTAGGCAGAGATAAGAAGCTTTTAGACCATTTTTTTTTTGATATGACTACATATTTCATTAAAGAGTTGATTCCCTTATTATTTTTGTTTATTCATCTTTCTTATATAAAAGATGAGTAAATCAAACAATAATTATATAAAATATATAAATATTATACAAAAAATAAGAGCAAGAAATAATGTTAATTGGATGAATATTCTTAAGTTAGCCTTTAAACATGCTCCTAAAGAGGCAAGCTTATTAATGAAAAAAATAAATTCTGACGATAAAAAAATTTCACAATATTTAAAAAGACTTACAAAAAAATAATTTTAAATTAATTTAGCCTTTTAAAACCAATTTGACTAAGTGGAATGTTTTTAAGTTTATTCAAATTAATACTCTTTTCAAATTGACTGATATCCCAAAAAATTTTGTCTAAAATTTTAAAATACTTTTTCAAAATAGCATCGGTATGAGTTACAGATACATAAATAACATTAGATGTTAAAATAGAATTTTTAAGCATTGTAAAAACTATGTAAGACCTATATCTCTGCCATTTCTTTGAGTTGATTTTAAAACCTGGTAATGCATCAATCCCAAAAATGTCTATATCAATCTTGTGTTTTTTTGCCAAGTGAGTCCATTCACTTTTAATTTTTTTACCAATTTGTGAAATTTTTTTCCATGACTGCTTCTTTTTCATCTCTTTTAAGGTTGCAATAGCAGCTGCATAACCAATTCTTTCTGTCCAGAAAGTACTGCTAATGAAAGTTGATTGGGCTTTTTGCATAATATTTTTTTTACCTAAAATTGCCGTGATAGGGTACCCATTACCCAATGCTTTCCCTAAAATACAAATATCTGGAGATACTTTATATTTTAAATGAAGTCCCCCAAAAGTCTCTCTAAAACCACTAGTGCATTCATCAAATATTAGTACTATTTTTCTTTTAGTACAAAAATTTCTTATTTTTTTTTAAAAAATTGTCTTTGGGAGGCATATTTCGCCTTACTTCCATTTTTACTACGCCAATATTATTTTTTTTACAAATTTTGTAAAACAAATCTATGTTATTATAATCAAATGGGAAAACAGTGTTTTTTAGTTTTTTAGGCACCCCTTCAGGTGATAGACCTGGCAATAAATGTTTTGATAAATTTTTTTTAGATTTTAAGTTAGCAGATAGGTACCAATCATGCCATCCGTGATAACCACATATTGCCACATTATCTTTACCTGAATAAGCCCGCGCTATTCTGATAGCTATAGCATTGGCCTCACCACCTGTTTTTGCATATCTAATCATTTCAAATCCCTTGTGTAGCCTTAGTAATGTTCCAGATAATTCCACCTCTTCAGGGCAATTTAAAGTTGATATGTTTCCATTTTTTATTGTTTTAATGACAGCTTGATCTACTTTTTTGTTACAGTAACCCAAAATATTAGTACCAACACTCATTGTAGCAAGGTCAGTATATTTTTTACCATTTAAATCCCAAACAAAACATTTATTTGTTTTTATAAAATAAGCTGGCCAATATTTTGGAAGATATAATTCTGGTCTTTTAGACAATAACATATTACCACCAGGAATTCTTTTTTTAGCTTTATCCCATAAAATTTGATTTTTATTTTTCTTAAATAATTTCATTTATTAATTCTTTTAATCTTAAATAAGATACTTTTCCATGAAAAATATTTTTTTGGATAAAGATTTCTTGCGATAGTCCTTAGTTTTAAAAGATCTTCTTTTGTATCGAGTGTCACCCTTATTTGTGAATAGTCTTTAGATAATACATTCACTCCTTTTATAATTTGTTTTGATCTTATCATATATGGGGTTACGTGTTCTTTATCATATTTTGAAGTAGCTTTTTTATTTGCTAATTCTAAGGCTTTTAAATTAAAAATTTCTATATCGAACCCATCTGGATATGATCTTTTAGAAACATTACTGTAGTAATCGTAATTGTTTTTTAAAAATATTTTTAAAAATTTATCAATAAGTTTTGGATCAGAAAATGGACAATCTGAAGTAATTCTTACAATTATATCTGCCTTAAAAAGCTTTGCTGCTTTATAATATCTTTGTAAAACATTTTTTTCAGATCCTTGAAAAAATTGAATATTTTCTTTTTTCAGAGAATTAAATATTGCCTTATTTTTTTTTGTGTCTGGGTATGCAACAATAATATTTGATATTTTTTTGCTTAATGAAATACGTTGAATTAAAAATTCAATAAAATTAAATCTTTTATTTATTTTCTTTAAAATTTTTCCAGGTAGTCTTTTAGATCCTATTCTAGCCTGAATTATACAGACAATCTTTTTTTTTACCATTTTCTTGGGTCTATAAGTTTTAAATTATTTGATTTAAATTTTGAAAAATTTTGATTTCTTTTATATAGATTGGCATTTATTATTTCTTTTAATTGCTTAACAGATCTAACTCCTATTAAAATTTTGTCTATAAATTTATTTTTATCCAACAATGACAAAGTGAAGTTTAAAGAATCTAGTTTTTTTTCATTTAAATATTTATAAAATTTTCTTATTTCAATAAATCTTTTAAATTTTTTATCAATAAGTTTTTTATCTGCCAAAATACCTTGTAAAAAAATTGATCTTACATGAATTTCGACTCCTTTTTTTTTTAGAGTTTTAATAACTTTTGGATTATTTAGTCGTTGATCGAAAATATTGAAAGGAGCTTGAATAACCTGTAAATCGTATTTTTTTTTTACTAATTGCATAAGTTCCTTGTTTGTATAAACTGAAACACCAATTTTATTTATATTGTGTTTTTTTTTAATTATCGAGAGATGATTAAATAATTTTCTTCCTTTTTTTGAAAGAAGATTTTTCACATCATGAAACAGAAGATATTGTATTTTTTTTATTCTTAACTCTTCAGTTTTTTTTTTTAAATATATTTCCAATTCATTATTGTTTTTGATTTTTTTAAAATCTTTAGAGGAAATCTTTAATGAATAATTCCAACTATCTAATCTTCTCTCATCTTTAAGAAATTTAAAAAATTTATATGATGGTGAAATGTCTAAAGTTCTAATCTTATTTTGATAAGCAAATTTTAATATTTTTTTTGCTTGATCTTTTTTTATAAATTTAGCTTTATTGCCATAAATAGTGCATAAATTTGCAGTTCCTAATATTATCCTTTTCGAATTTAAACCCATGATTAAATTTCAATAATAATTAATCTTTCTATTTACTTATATTAGATTTTATGCAATTGTTCAATTATTGAACATGAAAAACATTGATTTAGAGGACAATTTTAAGATCTTGAGAAAGATATTTAATAATCCAAAAGCAACACAAAGATCATTAGCCATTGATTTAGGTTTTAGCCTTGGAAAAATTAATTATTGCTTAAATGCACTCAAAAATAAAGGATTGGTCAAAATTAAGAATTTTAAAAATAATAAAAACAAAATTAATAATATCCAATACGTTCTTACTCCAAAAGGTATATCAGAGAGAACAAGTCTAACAATAAATTATATGAAAAAAAAAATGCAAGAATATGATGAACTTAAAAAAGAACTCAAGTTAAACCAAACGAAAGATTAGCTGATATGATAGTGGGTTTAATTCCATCTAGGTTAAGGTCTAAACGATTAGATAGAAAACCTTTGTTAGAAATTGATAAACTACCAATAATTGTTCACACTTTTAAAAGGGCAAAACTTTCAAAATTATTGGATAAAGTAATTGTTTGCACCGATCATAAATTGATTAAAGAAACAGTTGAAAAACATGGCGGTAATGCAATGTTAACTTCTACAAAACACAGAAATGGTACAGAAAGAATATTTGAAGTTTCTAGAAAAATAAAAAATATTGATTTGGTCGTAGATATTCAAGGAGATCAGCCCCTTGTTGACCCAAAAGCAATTGATGAAACAATTAAATTTCACCTCAAAAATAAAAAATTTGACATAGTTTTACCTAGTATGCCTATCAAAGATCAAATAGATAATCAGAGTATAGTTAAAACAATTTTTTCTGATAATGGAAAAATAATTTATTTTAGTAGAGAAAAGACACCGTACAATTACTACAATAAAAAATTTAAATATTACAAAAATTTATCTGTTGTTTCATTTAAACCAGAAGCATTAAAAAAATATTGCAATAATAAAGCTACAAAAATAGAAAAAATTGAAAATATTGAATTAATGCGGGCACTTGAAATCGGGCTAAACCTAGGAACATTTGAAATCAAAGGTTCAGATTTTGCTGTGGATGTTAATGCAGATTTATTAAGAGCAATAGATGTGATGCCAAAAGACAAGATTAGAAAATTATACTAATTTAAAATAAATAAATTAAATGTGTGGAATTTATATAGAAGCGTCTAAAAAAAAAGAAACAATTAATTTATCAAGGTGCATAAAAATTCTTGATCAATTAAAAAAAAGAGGCCCTGATTGGTTTTTTTACAAAAAAATAAAAAATATCTTTTTAGGTCAAACGGTTCTTTCAATGTCTGGAGAAAAAAAAAAAAATATTTTAAATCATGTTTCAAGATCCGGAAGATTTTTTTTATTGTTTAATGGGGAAATTTATAATTATAAATATCTTGAAAAAAAATACTCTTTAAATTTAAGACATAATTTTAGCGATACGCAAGTTTTGGTAAATTTATTCGATAAAATTGATATAAAAAAAATTTTAAGTGAACTTGACGGCATGTTTGCCTTTGTAGTCTATGACAAGTTAAAAAAGAAAATTTTTTTTAGTAGAGATTTACAGGGTGAGAAAACATTATATTTTTATGAAGATAACGAAATATTTGCAATTTCTTCAGAAGCCTCTTCATTTATAAATGAGGGTTTTGATCAACAAGTAGATAAATCAAGTTTACAAAATTATTTTAATTCAAGACATTTTTTGCAGTTAAGAAATACGAGTTTTGAAAAAATTAAAAATATTTTACCAGGAGAAACATTTGAATTTGATTTTAAAAATTTTAAAAAAAAAAAAATTAATAAAGAAAACATTTCAAAATATATTTCTGAAAAAGCTTACTTTGATAATAGAAAAAAAACAGAGAATGATCTTACTTTAGAATTAGAGAGTTTATTAAAAAAAAATCTTCAAGAAATGATACCCGTGGGCAGAAAATATTGCTCTATACTCAGTGGAGGAATTGACTCAACAATTATTTCAAAAATGATTGAAAATATATCAGAGCCAAGTTTTTTCATTTCACTTAACCATATTGGTAAAGATAAGATATCAAACCAAATTAATAAATTTCAAAAATTTTTTAAGAAAGATATTAAACTAATACATGTTTCACTTGATAAATATTACTACAATTTAAAAAAGAGTTTAAAAATAAATGCTTCGCCAATAAATTCTCATGATTTTCCAGGCAAATTAATTCTTGCGGAAGAGGTTAAAAAGAGAGGATGTAAAGCAATTTTTGGAGGTGATGGAGCCGACGAGTTATTTGGAGGGTATAATACTTACTCTGAAAAAATTAAAAACTATCGAGTTAATAATTCTGACTACTCGAAGTACATAAAAAGCAAAATTAAATTTTCAAGAATTAGCGAATTACCATTCAAAAATAAGTTAGATACACTTTGGAAAAATAGTGAAAAAGCTTATCAATTTCTAAAGAAAGATGAAAAAAATCGTCAATCTATGATGCTTATGGATACAGCTATACAGCTTTCATCCGTTGGTTTAAGAGGAACAGACTTAATGTTCATGAGCAATGCAATTGAACCTAGGTCAGTTTTTTTGAGAAAAGACATAATAAAATTTGCACTAAATCTGCCTCTTGAATTCAAAATAGATTTGAGTGGAAAAAAAGAATTCAAAACAAAGATTTTACTGAAGAAAATATTTACAAAATATTTTCCAAAAGAACTAATTTTTCAAAAACAAGGTTTTTCTGGATTTCCTAATGAAACTATAAAATTTCTAGAAAATCCAAAAGATTATATAGCCAACCAAATCGTTAAGCCAAAAAAAATATTTGAAAATTTGAGAGGTTTTAAAAAAACAGATCAATGGAAACTAATTAATATAGAACATTTTTATCGCGAGGTTATTAAGGAAATCTAAAAAATGGAAATCAATAAAATCTTCAATTTAATTATTAATTTAAAATTTTTCTTTAAAAAACCATCTAAGAAAAAAATTTTAGTTTACGATAGAGCGAGCGAAAAATTTGCGGAAATTCTTTTTAAGAAAAAAGATTACAGTTTCTTTGATACAAGGTATGAAAGTTTAAATGTCTTTGTATTTTTAAATACATTATTAAAAACTGGTCTTAAAAAAATTAAGATAAATTATAAAATTAATTATTTTAAGTTCGTGTCTCCAAAAATAATTTATACATGTATTGATAACAACATTGGTTTTTATAAACTAAAGAGCATATATCCAAATGCTACATATATTGTTGATCAAAATGGAATGCGAAATAATACCTTTTATCATCAATGTAAAAAATATTTAAAAGAAAATAAACACTCTATACTTGAGACTGATATTTTTTTTTGTTTTGGTTTGAATGAGAAAAAAAGAGTATCTAAGGTTATTAATGCAAAAGTATATCCCTTGGGAAATACTTTAAATAATAATTTTAAAATCCGCCATCGAAAAAATAAAAAAAAGATAAAAAAGATTATGTATATCTCACAAGATCCAAATATTAGGTATGACCTGGAAAAGTCCATTTTAGAAAAACTTTTTGAAATTTGTGAGGAAAATAATCTTAAAATATACTTCTTAGATAGAAGAGGCCAAAATAACAAAAAGTTAATAGAAAAGTCTTTTAAAAAGAAATTTAACTATGTTTCAAATAATTATGAGTATTTGCAAGGTTATAAAGAATTAAGGTCTGATTATATTTACATCAATGGCCATTCAACTCTGGGGTACGAATTACTTTCAAAAAATTATAAATGTTTATCATTTAACCACACGCATTTTAATCACGGAATACGAAATGTATATAATAGAGAAGGACCTTTTTGGTCTGATAAAAATGATAAAAAAAAGATGAGCAACTTAATTTTAAAAACTCTACAAATGAGTAACAAAGAATGGATAAAAAAAATCAAAAGATTTCAAAATGAATTGATGATTTATGATGAGTTTAATAAAAGAAAAAAAAAAATAATAAAAAATTGTTTTAGAAAATATGAAAAAATTTAATACAATAATTTTTGATTTAGACGGTGTTATCATAGATTCAAAAGAAAATATGAGATTATCTTGGGAACATGTAAGGAAAAATTTTGAGCTTAAACAAACATTCGAAATGTATTTTAAGTATGTTGGTTTACCCTTTTTAAAAATATTGAAAAATATTGGGATAAAAAAAAATTTTAAAAAAATTACTCAAATTTACAAAACTCGTTCAATAATAAACTTTAATAAAATTAAAGTTGTGCCAGGTATGATAGAAACATTAAAAAAATTAATTCAAAACAATGTTAAGATTGCTATAGTAACTTCAAAAGACATTAAAAGAACAAAATTAATTGTAAAAAGATTTAAAATACCAATAAAAGTAATAGTTTCCCCAAAAAGATCTTTAAAAGGAAAACCATTCCCGGATCAATTAAATCTTTGTTTAAAAAAATTAAAGTCTTTAAAAAAAAATGCTTGTTATATTGGAGACATGGACGTAGATTATAAAACAGCTAAAAATTCAAAAATTAATTTTGTATTTGCTCAATATGGATACGAAAAAAAAAAGAAAAAGTATAAAAATATTATTAAAAAACCAGAAAACATATTAAAATTTATATAGGAAAAAATTATGAAAATGAAAAATATTAAAATTGATAAAATAAAGAAAGAATATAATAAGAATGGTTTTGTTTTAGTTAAAAACTTTTTACCAAAAAAACAATGTAAAGAAGCCTTAAATTGGCTTAATAAAAAAAATAAAAAAAAATTAGCTAAAACGTGGACGGAGCAAGAACCTGGTGTAGATTTAGCAGTTTATTTTGTAGTTCACAAAAAAAATTCTTTAGTATCAAAAATAGCAAAAAATAAAAATGTTTTAGATTTAGCGAGTAAACTTGTTGATGACAAAGTTTACATCTATTCAAGTAAAGTAAATTTAAAAGCAGCTTGGTGTGGCGCAGTAGAATATTTCCATCAAGATTTAGTTTATTGGAAGGACAGAGGTTACCCTAGAAATGATATGTTAAGCGCAATGGTTTTTCTAGAGAAACATAATGAAAAAAACGCTCCATTACAAATTTTTCCAAAAACACATAAACTAGGTTTTATTAAGCATACTCCATTCATAAATGTAAATGGTCTAGCAAAATATATGGTCCACCCAAAAAAACTTAATGAATTAAATAAAAAATTTGGGGTACATTCAATCAATGCTGATGTTGGTGATGTACTATTTTTTCATATGGGCTGCGTCCATGGTTCAGGACATAATATTTCAGGATCAAATAGAACTGTAGTGTTATCCCAATTGAATACTTTTAATAATATACCACAGAATGTAGAAAAAAATTCAAAAGCATTTAACCTTAAAAGAGCCAAAAGAGAATACTCAGAAGCCAAAAGAAGATCAACATGGTTTAAGAATAAGTATTTATCTCAATTGAATTCAAAAAAATTAACATTTTCTGCACCAATAACTAATATCGAAAAAAAATAATTTTTTAAATGTTAGATAATAAAAATATTTTAATCACAGGAGGAACCGGATCTTTTGGAAAAAAACTTGTTAATTTTTTAATAAAAAAATATAAGCCAAAAAAAATAATTATATTTAGCAGAGATGAGCTCAAACAAAGTGAAATGCTTTCAGAAAATCTGAAAATAAAAAATATTTTAAGATTTTTTATTGGCGATGTAAGAGATTATGCAAGGATTAAGTTAGCAATGAAGGATGTCGATATTGTATTTCATGCTGCTGCATTAAAAAATGTGCCATTTGCCGAATATAACCCTTTTGAAGCTATTAAAACAAATATATTAGGTGCACAAAATGTGATTGATGCGGCTTTAGAAACTAATGTAAAAAAAGTTTTAGCTTTAAGTACTGACAAAGCTTCCTCACCAATCAATTTGTATGGAGCCACTAAACTTGCCTCAGATAAGTTATTTATTGCAGCAAATAATATTAAAGGTAAATTGAAGACAAAGTTTAGCGTAGTAAGATATGGAAACGTTATGGGTAGCAGAGGTTCAGTAGTACCCATTTTTACAAAATACAGAAAAGAAAATTTTTTACCAATTACCGATGTAAGAATGACTAGATTTAATATTACACTTAACGAAGCAATTTTATTCGTATTGAATAGTTTGAAAATAATGGAGGGCGGAGAAATTTTTGTGCCGAAAATACCATCCTTTAAAGTGACAGATTTGGCTAAGGCAATGTATCCAAATAAAAAAATAAAATTAATTGGCTTAAGACCTGGTGAAAAAATTCATGAGGAAATGATTTCTATTGGCGAGTCAATAAATGCGATAAGTTATCAAAATTTTTATATAATTAGTCCGCAATCAGATTTTTTTATATGGAACAAAAAATTACATTTAAAAAAAAAAACTTGGGTCAAAAAATTTTCCTGAAAATACATCGTATAATAGTGGAAATAATAAAACTTTTTTAAATGTAAGTGATCTAAGAAAAGTTTTAAGATTAAATAAGTTTATCTAAAATATGTCATTAATAAGTTATGGTAAACAATACTTAGACAGCAAAGATATAAAAAGTGTCAATAAAATACTTAATTCAAATTTTTTAACACAAGGACCAACAATAAAAAAATTTGAGAATAGGTTGAAATTTCAGTTGGGAGCCAAATTTTGTACTGCAGTTTCCAATGGAACAGCAGCCTTACACCTTTTAGGTTTAGCTTTAAAATGGAAAAAAGGAGATGTAATTATCTCTACACCTAACAGTTTTGTGGCAACTAGTAACTGCATAGTGTATTCAGGTGCAAGCCCCGTGTTTGTAGATATAGATTATAAAACAGGAAATATATGTACAAAGTCTTTAGAAAAAAAAATTCAACTCCTAAAAAAACAAAAAAAGAAAATTAAAGCAATAATTGCAATTGATTATGGAGGATGCCCTGCAGATTGGCCGAAGTTACAAAAAATTTCAAAGAAAAATAAAATTATTTTGATAAACGACGGATGTCATTCTCTTGGAGCATCAATTCAAAAAAACTTTAAATATGCCGCCAAATATGCAGATTTTGTTACTTACAGTTTTCATCCAGTAAAATCAATTACCACAGGTGAAGGCGGAGCAATTGTTTCAAACAACAAACAGGTTGATCAACTTCTGAAGAATTTAAGAACTCATGGAATAGAAAAAAATAATAATATTCTTTGGATGTATGATATGAAAAAATTAGGATTTAATTATCGTATAACAGATTTTCAATGTGCACTAGGGATTAGTCAGCTCAGTAAACTTAAAAAATTTATCAACAGAAGGATTGAAATAGCAAAAATATATAACAAGGCTTTTTTAAATGATAAAAGAATAGCTAATCAGTTTATCGGTCCAAATAAGTCAAGTTCCTATCATTTATATGTAATTAAAATAGATTTTAAAAAGTTAAAACTTAACAAAAATGACTTCTTTAAAAAATTATTAAAATTTGGTATTAAATTACAAGTACATTACATACCAATTTACAAACATTCCTTCTATAGAAAAAGATTCAATTTCAAAGAAAAAAATTTTCCAAATACAGAGAAGTTTTATAATGAAGTTGTGTCCTTACCAATATTTTATAATTTAAGTAAAAAAAAACAATTATATGTTATTAGTAAAATAAAGAAGATAATTTTAAAAAACAAAATTATTTAATGAGTAAAAATTTGATTTTTTCATTTAGGAACCAAAAAATAAATCCCAAGGAAAAGTGTTTACTTGCGGGGGAATGGGTTACTGAAAATATAGACCAAAAAATTATTGAACAATATGATTATGAAATATTTAAATCAAGTAGTCATTTTAAAGAAAATAGAATTATCAATAGTTATAATTCAAATATAATTTATGGAAAAATTATAAAAGATTTATCTAAAAATTTAAACGAAATACATTCTATTAACCTGAGTATAAAATCGTGGAAAATTATTTTTGGTAACTGGTTAAAGCGATTTATAGATATATGTTTTGAAAGAAATAATTTATTATTTGAAATCTTAGAAAAAAAAGAAATTAACCAGATTTATGGAATAAAAAGTAATTATCCAAGACATTCAGATAAAACTTTAGAAATCTTTACTCAAGCTAGCAACGAATATTGGAATAACAATCTTTTTTGTGATCTTTTAAATTTCTATGATTTAAAAGTAAATAAAATTTTTTTAGATCATGAAAGTAAAAAAGTTGGTAAAACAGAGAAAAAAAAAACAAACTTTATTGATAAGGTTAAAAAATTTTTACATATTTTGAAATCAAGAAATAATGCAGTGATAAAAGAAACTTATTTCCCTTTTCGTTATGAAAAATTACTAGAAGTTTTATTTTTTCAATTCCCATCTTTTAACTCAAATAACAAATTAAAAATAAACGAAATAAATAAAAATTTAAGAGACAAAATCAGTATTAATATTGATTTAAAAAAAAATATTGAAAACTTTATTAGAGAAAATATTTATAAGTATCTGCCAAAAACTGTATTAGAACAGTTTTCCGATTTAATATCTAATTGTGAAAAAGATTATCCGAAAAATCCAAAATTTATTTTGACATCTATATCGCAAGAATTTGATGAATATTTTAAGTTTTACACAGCTTTAAAAGTTGAACAAAAAACCCCATATTTTATCCTTCAGCATGGAAATACATATATTGTTGAGGATTTTACCCAAAATCGTGTTGAGTTCGAGACTCCTAATAATTTTTTTTCTTTTGGTATAGAAAATAAAAATAAAGTTATAAAAGGTTTCTGCAACCACTTAACTCTAGGAAGAAAAATTAAATATAATAAAAAAGGCTTTTTACACTTACTCCCTTCACCAATTTTAAATAGAATATTCCCGTATGACAGAAATATTGAGTTTAACAATTGTTTAAAATTGGTATCAGAATTTGAAAAAAAAATTAGCCAAAATCTAAAAAATAAAATTCTTTTAAGATTAAATAGAAGCTTCAAAAATGATCAAAGGGGAGAATGGTATTTTAAAAAATATTTTAAAAATTTTGAAATTAAACAGATAGATTTTAGCAAAAACTATTATTTCAACAATTTGAAAAATTCTAGAGTAAATATTTTTTTTTATGATAGTACAGGGATTCTAGAGAATTTGATTTATAATATACCAACACTTGGTGTTTGGCCCGAACAATTCAATCATATAAATAGTGAATTTGTACAAAAATATAAGTTATTACAAGAAGCTAAAATTTTATTTGATAATGTTGACGATTTAATAGAGCACTTGTCTAAGTTTTGGCAAAATATTGATGAATGGTGGATGTCTAATAACACACAAAAATTAATATTTAATTTTAATAATCAATTTAATAATAAACCCGACTTAACAAGTTTACTTAATTTAAAAAAAAAGATCTTAACAGAATATCAAATTAACTAAAATGCTCAATTCAATCCTATATTTAGTTGGAAATAAAAATAAGTTAAAAATAACCTTTATTTTTTTTATTGTAGGTATTGTTTTTGTTTTTGAATTTTTGTCGCTTGTTTCTATTCCAATATATACTACAGCTCTCTTAAACTCAGAACCAATAATACAAAAAGTAGAGCCATTTATTAATGATAAAATAAAGGAACATTTTTTAATTTATTCAAGTATTTTTGTAGCGACCGCTTTTCTATTAAAAAATTTTTTTTTATTGTTAAGTCGCTATGTAACAGAAAAATTCTTAACTAATCTTAGAATTAAATTATCTACAAGTATTTTTAATCATTACTTTGACTCCAAATATCTAGACGCACAAAAATTAAAACCATCTGAAATGTACAGAGATGCAATTCCAGCTGTAACAGGTACGTATGCATATATACAAAATGCATTAGGTATGTTTACAGAGTTTGGAGCTATTATAATAATTTTTTGTATTTTAGTAACATTGAATGCAAAACTCACTTTAAGTTTAATATTTATTTTCTCAATTATTACTTTACTTTATATTAAGTTTATTAAAGGAACATTAAAAAGAAGAGCTAATGAAAATCAAAAACTTTCCTCTGTTTTTAATAAAAGTGTTTCAGAAACTTTTGAGGCTTTAAAAGATATAAAAATTTATCAAAAAGAGGAAGGAGTAAAAGATAAATTCTTGTCTGATATTACTAAATTTGAAAAAAATATTTTTTTCTTTAAAGTTTTTGACACATTTCCAAAAATTATTTTAGAATTAACTTCAATAATCATAATTTTGGGTATTTCATTATTGATCTCAATACAATCTGATAATCCAAATGAATTTATCGAGCTACTACCTTTTCTTGTGTTGGTCATTATTTCTTGTATTAGATTAATACCTGCATTTAATGCAATAAATTTAAGTCTTTTTTACACAAGAGTGTATCAGGCTAGCGTTGACAATGTAATAAATCAACTAAGGACAATCGATGAAAAAAAATTAAAAACCATTGTAAAAAAAGATATTAAAAAAATATTTAAATTAAATTTAGATATTAAAAAAAATTATATTGTTGCTGAAAATATAACATTCTCTTACCCTGAAAAATCAAATCTTATTAAAAACTTAAGCTTAAACATTTCTAAGAATACTTTAAATGCTATTATTGGTCCAACTGGTTCAGGAAAATCTACCTTGCAGCATATTTTAATGGGACTTATACAACCAAATAAAGGAAATATTTTTTTCGAAAATCAAAATATCAATACCATTTATGATAAGTGGTTAAGTAAAATTGGATATGTTTCACAAAAAATTTTCCTTTTAGACGATAGTATGCAAAAAAATATATGCTTAAACCTTTATGAAGATGAGATAGATGAGGCTAGACTAAAAAAAGCAATCACAGTATCTGAATTGGATAAAGTTTTTGGAGAAAAAAAATTAAGTATAACAGATCAAGTTGGAACAGACGGTTTGTTGTTATCAGGAGGGGAAAAACAAAGAATAGCTCTAGCTAGAGCACTATATAAAAATTCTGAAATTTTATTTTTAGATGAATTTACAAGCAATCTTGATTACAAAACACAAGAAAATATTTTAAACAATCTTCGAAATTATTTTCCTGAGATAACAATTTTAATGATTTCACATAGACCTGAAATTACGAAATTGTCAGATACTATAATAGACCTTAAAGAGCACAATCTAAAAATAAATTAATTATGAAAATAAGAAAAAAATCTATATTAATTATTGGTGGCACAGGATTTTTGGGCTCAAGTCTTGCTAAACAGTGTGTTAAAAAAAATTTTTTAACTTTTAGTGTTTCAAAATTTAAGCCAAATAAAAATAGAAAATTACCAAAGGTTAAGTATTTTTTTTTTGATATTAAAAATTTCAAAATGTTGAATGAAAAACTGAAAAAATACAAATTTGATTATGTGGTGAATTGTGGCGGTTATGTCGAGCATAAGAATAGACAAGAGATATACAACAATCATTATGTTGGTTGTGTAAACTTGTTTAATTTTTTTAAAGATAAAAAGATTAAGTCATTTATACAAATTGGCAGCTCATCCGAGTACGGGGACGTTAAAGTTCCCCATAAAGAAAACTATAAAGGCAAACCCAAAGGTATTTATGGAAAAGTAAAATTAAAAGCTACAAATTTTCTAATTGAAAAATTTAATAAAAATGATTTTCCAGTTATCATAGTCAGATTTTACCAATTATATGGACCCAACCAAGATTATAATAGATTTATTCCTCAATTAATAAAAGCTAGTCTGACTAAAAATTTATTTTTAACTTCCTCAGGAAATCAATTAAGAGATTTCTTGTATATTGATGATGCAGTTAATGCTTTATTTAAATTAATTTTGTCAAAAAATCTATCAGGTCAAATTTTTAATATAGGTTATGGTAAAGCCTATAAATTGAAAAAAATAATGAATATTATTAAAAAGAAAAATAATTTTTTAAAACCAATTTACGATAATTCAATTTTTAGAAAAGATGAGAAAATTAAAGTCTTTCCTTCAATAAAAAAAGCAAATAAATTAATTTCCTGGAGACCAAAAATCTCAATTGCAAAAGGTCTTGAGGTTACAAATAAGTTTTATTTAAAAAAAATAAAAAACTAATAAAATGATTGATTTGTCAATTTGTATACCAACCTATAATAGAGTTTATTATCTTAATAATTGTCTCAACTCGATAAAGTTAGCAAAAAAAAATAATTTAAAGATTGAAGTTTGTATTTCTGACAATTTTTCGGAAGAAAATATTGAAGAGATAATAGCTAAATATAAAAATGATTTAGATTTAAGAGTCAATAAAAATAAAAAAAATCTTGGAGGACCATTAAATATTCTTAAAGTTGTATCGATGGCAAAAGGAGAATTTTGCTGGTTGCTAGGCAATGATGATATTGTGCTTTCCGACGCATTCGAAAAGTTAAATGTTTTATTTAAAAGAAAAAATGTCGATTTTTTTTATGTAAATTCGTACCAATTAAATTTACACGATATTAATCAATTAGCACATCCAGTAGAACCAAAAAAAATGAATTTTAAAAATTTTAAAAAATTTTCAAATTATCCACATTCAGGAGAAATGAATTTTTTTGAACTTATTGATCCAAGAAAGTCATACGAATTTATGCTTAGTATGTTTTTATGTGTTTTTAAGAGAAGATTATGGATGGAAAATCTTAAGGCGATTGACGAAAAAGAAATATCTGATCCTCATCCGTTCTCTAATTTACATAATACTGCAACACAATCGATGATTTGGGCTAGAGGTTTTAAAAATAAAAGAGCATATTTTTTATCAGAGCCGGTTTCTGCGAACATTCACGGTCCTAGAGCAAATGATTGGGGTAATTATTATCCATTTATTGAGGGTATAAGAATTCCCCAACTTCTTGATAACTATCGAAAAGAGGGTTTACCATTGCTTCAATATATTAAATGTAAAAATTTTGCACTTAGAAGATTAGTACCTACTTTTGTATATATGTTAAAAAACAAAGAAAATTCAAATTTGAAGTACACAAACATTAAAAAAGATTTATTTTATAATTTAATTTATCCAATGGTATATATATCTTTAATAAGTATGGCATTTAAAAAAATATTTTCTCTAATCAAAAAAACTCTAAGACTAGATAAATAAAAAAATCTATGAAAAATATAAATTTTACTAAAGGAGAGATAAACGGAGTGGTTATTACTAAGATAAACAAGATAAAAGACGAACGAGGTTCTATACTACCTATGCTCCGTTCAGACTCTAGATTATTCGATAAGTTTGGAGAAATCTACTTTTCAACTATTTTTCACAATTCAATAAAAGCTTGGCGTGTGCACAAAAAAGCGGTTCTTAATTATGTGTGTGTTAAAGGTGAAGTAAGACTTGTTTTATTTGATGATAGGCAAGAGAGTAGTTCTTTCAGTAAATATAATGAATATATTTTAACACCTGATGATTATTTTCTCATAACAATTCCTCCATTGATATGGAATGGATTTATTGGGCTAGATGAGTCCGAGTCCATAGTTGCAAATTGTATTAATATACCACACGACGAAAAAGAGATGTTAAGGAAAAAATATGATGATGAATATTTTAATTATAATTGGATAAAGTAAATTTTTATGAAAGTAGTAATTTTAGCAGGTGGTTTTGGAACTCGTTTATCAGAGTATACACAATCTATACCTAAACCGATGGTGAAAATTGGCCCTTATCCTCTAATCATCCACATAATGAAGCACTATATAAAATTTGGTTTTAATGATTTTATTATAGCAGCTGGATATAAAAGTTATATCATAAAAAAATATTTTAAAAATTTTAAAAAACAAGGTGTGGAATTTAAGTCAAAAATTGATGGAAAAAATTGCAAAATAAATATTTGCGATACTGGTTTGAAAACTTTAACAGGGGGGAGATTAAGGAGAGTTTCCAAGTATATAAATAAGGGAGAAAACTTTATGTTTACATATGGTGACGGCATTTCTAATGTAAATATTAAAAAGTTAATAAAATTTCATTTAAAAAATAAGAAAATTATCACTGTTACAGCAGTGAGACCGCCTGCTAGATTTGGTGAAATATTGATTAAAGACAATAAGGTAAAATCTTTTAAAGAAAAACCACAAACAACTAATAGTTGGATAAATGGTGGTTTTTTTGTTTCCAATTATAAATTTTTTAAATTTATTAGAGGTGATAGAGAAATTCTTGAAAAATGGCCTTTAGAAAAAGCAACAAAACTTAAACAGTTATGCGCTTTTAAACATTATAAATTTTGGAAATGTATGGATGTTAAGCGAGACAGGGAAGAATTACAAAATATTTACAAAAAAAACAAATTTAGAAATTTCTAATAATTTTTTTAGTTTAATGAAATTCAAACAACCTAAAGTGAGCATAATAATGAACTGTTTTAACGGTGAAAAATTTTTATCTGAGAGTATTAAAAGTGTTATTAAACAATCCTATAAAAATTGGGAATTAATTTTTTGGGACAATAATTCATCAGACAATAGTAAAAAAATTTGTAAATATTTCTTAGATACAAGAATTAAGTATTTTTACTCAAACAAATATAATACGCTCTACAAGTCAAGAAATTTAGCAATTAAAAAAGCTAGGGGTAAATATATTACTTTTTTAGATGTTGATGATCTCTGGCATGCAAGAAAAATTAAAGAACAAGTCGATTTTTTAAGAAACAAGAAAATTAAAATTTGTTACTCAAATTTACAATTATTTTATCAAAAAAAAAATATAAAAAAAAAATTTATTAAAGAAAAAAAAATGAATATAACAACTCAAAATCTTTTGAATAATTACGATTTAGGTATTCTTACTGTAATGCTTGAAAGATCTATTTTTAAAAAGAAATCTTTCAATAAAAATTACGAAATAATTGGAGATTTTGATTTTTTTATAAATTTAAGTTTAAATTATAAAATTGGCTATTTACATAAGATCTTGGCAACCTATAGAATTCACGGAGAGAATTTTTCAACTAAAAAAATTAGCAAACATATAGATGAATTGAAAAAATGGATAAAAAGAAATAAAGGTGTTTTAGAAAAAAAGGGACTCAATTTAACAAAGCAACGATTTTTTTTAAAAAAATTAATTTTAAAAAGATATCTAAAATATTGAAATTTTAATATGTTAAAATTTTAGGGCGTGTAGTTCAGTGGTAGAACGCTTCGTTGACATCGAAGAGGCCATAAGTTCAATTCTTATCACGCCCACCAAAAACCCACAAAAAATAGGCTTTTATTCTATTTACATACTTATTTAAAAATAATATAAAACGGTGCCTGGTGATTATTGCGAAGGGGCCACACCCGATCCCATTCCGAACTCGGAAGTTAAGTCCTTCAGCGCCGATGGTACTTTGTCTTAAGATATGGAAG
>MDTG01250329.1_pt1 | contig 24551 bp, 25 predicted proteins | sample 811421 | NCBI WGS metagenome assembly MDTG01 (sample SAMN05326645, study PRJNA326480) | marine metagenome | isolation source: seawater | place: Pacific Ocean: South East | collected 2011 | reverse complement strand
CAAGAGATTATGTAATCCATCAATTGTGTAAAAAAACTGGATTAGATGTAATAGAAAAAAATATTGATCCCTATGATGTTTATAATGCAGATGAAGCTTTTATAACTGGCACGCCTTTTTGTATGCTCCCTGTAACAAGCTTAAATAGTGTAAAAATTGGCGAAGGAAAAGTTGGAAAAATATTTTCAAAGATTCTATCTAAATGGTGTAGTGAAACAAAAGTAGATATAAAAAAACAAATTCAAAACTGGGATAAAGTCAAAAAAAGGGATCTATCTTCAATTTCTCCCTATAAATTTAATGATTAATAGGCTTGGAGTTATGCAAGGAAGGCTTTTAGAGCCTATAAACAACAAGATCCAATCATTTCCGAAGAGGCATTGGCAGAGAGAATTTCGTTATGCAAATAAACTGTCCCTTAAATTTATTGAATGGACATTAGATTATCAAAGCCTATTAAAAAACCCCTTACTCCATCGTGAAGGTCAAAAAAAGATTAAATTTTTGTCTAAACAAAATAAAATTAAAGTTAATTCAATTACTGCAGACTGTATAATGCAAAAACCATTTTGGAAAAATGACTTAAAAAGATTAGATTTATTAAAAAAGTTAAAAAAAATTTTATATGAGGCATCAAAATTAAATATTAAATATCTCATAGTCCCTTTAGTAGATAACAGTTCAATTAAATCTAAAAAACAAGAAACAATAGTTCTTAATGAATTTAAAAAACTTTATAGTTTCTTAAAAAAAAAAAAAATTCAAATTTTGTTTGAGACAGATATGAACCCAGAAAAATGCCTAAACTTTATTAAAAAGTTAAATAAAAATTATTTTGGAATTAATTATGACACAGGTAATAGTGCAAGTTTAAATTATAATCCAACAGAAGAATTTAAAAGTTATGGAAAGTATATAAAGAATGTACACATTAAGGATAGAGTCAAATTTGGAAATACTGTCCCCCTGGGCGATGGAGACACAAATTTTTCGCTTATTGCAAAACTTTGTAAGAAATATAAATATAAAGGTAACTTTATTTTACAAGCTGCAAGACAAAAAAATAAAAGTGAGCTAGATATAATTAAAGAGTATATCAAATTTTTAAAAGAAAATTTTAAATGAAAAAAAATATTTTTATCTCAGGATCATCTAGTGGAATTGGATTAGATATAGCAAAAAGTCTCTCTTTAAATAGTAAGTTCAAAGTTTTTATTAACGGTAGAAATAAAAAAAAACTTTTAAAAGCTAAAGCTAAAATTCCATTATCAGATTATGTATTAGGCGATGTCAATAATTATAGCCACTTAAAAAAAATAAGTAATAAGCTTAAAAACATAGATGTTTTGATTTGTAATGTTGGGAATGGAAGGTCTGCTTCTCCTGGAAAAGAAAAGTTATTAGATTGGAAAAAAAGTTTTGATGAAAATTTTTATTCTGCAGTAAACTTAATTAAAATATTTGAAAATAAACTTATAAGGTCTAAAGGAATTATAATATGTATTTCTTCAATATGTGGTATTGAATATATAAATGGTGCGCCAATAACCTATTCAGTAAGCAAATCTGCGCTGAATTCATTTATTAAATGTTATTCCAAATATATAGGTCCAAGAGGGGTAAAAATTAATGCAATTGCACCTGGTAATATTATTTTTAAAGGCTCTACATGGGAAAAGAAAATAAAAAAAAGTAAAAAAAAAGTAAACCAAATGCTAATTAATGAAGTTTCTTTGAATAAACTTGGATCCACAAAAAATATATCTTCAATGGTAGAATATCTTATTTCTAATAATTCAGAATTTATTAATGGTAGCGTCTTTGTTTTAGATGGGGGACAATTGAGAAAATTTTAATGTTAAAAAATTTCTACTTAGAAAATAAATTTGCTTTGATTACTGGCGCTGGCGGGTTGTTAGGATATGAACATGCCGCAGCTCTTTTAGAGACAGGTGCAAACGTGATTCTAACTGATATAAATATTAAAAACCTAAATAAAAACTATAATAAGTTAACTAATATTTACAAAGGAAAAATAATTATTAAAAAATCTATGGACGTAACTAACGAAAAATCTATTTTTTCGTGCTTTAATTTCTTAAAGAAGAAAAAAATTTTGGTTCAAATATTAGTAAATAATGCCTCTTTCAATCCCCAACCAAGTCAATTGAAATCTTCTCAAATTGAAAAATTTGAAAAAAAGCGTTGGACGTCCGAAATTGACTGCGGCCTCACAGGTGCATTTTTGTGTTCAAAAATTTTCGGTAGTTCTATGGCTAATTCAAATAAAGGAGGAGTTATTTTAAATATAGCATCTGACTTGTCAGTTATTTCGCCAGATAACAGAATTTACAATCAAGGTAAAATTATTAAAAATGTAAAACCAATTACATACTCAGTTATCAAAACTGGAATGATTGGAATGACGAGATATTTAGCTACTTATTGGTCTGATAAAAAAATACGATGTAACGCTTTATCACCAGGTGGAGTTGAAAATTTTCAGAATAAAAAATTTGTTAAAAAAATTAAAGATTTAATTCCAATGAGCAGAATGGCAAAAAAAAATGAGTACAGATCAGCAGTACAATTTCTTTGCTCAGACGCGTCCTCATATATGACAGGTCAAAACATTGTCATAGATGGTGGAAGATCTGTTTGGTAGCCAATTTATTTAATCATCGTAGATGGTACAAAAGTTTTTCTTTTATTTTAAATTTCTTATTAAAGGAAACTTTAATACAAGAATAAAACATAAAAAAATTATTATTTTTGATGACGAAAGTCTGACAAATAAATTATTTAAAGATTTAGCTAATTTGGACCATGTTTTTATTTTGAAGACTAGATTGAGTAAAATTGAAACTGTTTTTATAAATTTAAACTTAATTTTCCGGTTCTTTTTTTTCTTAATAAAATGTTATAATATTCAAGTAGCGTATTTTGCTAGTATAATTACTTTAATAAATCCAAAAATTGTTCTTACCAATATAGACAACTGTTTAATTTTTTCTCAGGTCTCCAAACTTTTGTATAAAAAGATTGCTTTTCTTGCCGTCCAAAACGCGGCAAGGTATCAATTTGAGGAACCTTTTTTTGATAAGAAAATTATTAAAAAATTTTTTATTCCTGAACTTGCATGTTTTGGAAAACACGAAGAAGAATCTTATAAAAAAAATAATATTCACGTTAAAAAATTTTTAACATCTGGTTCTTTAAAACTTTCCGATTACCTTGAGCAAAAAAAAGATACTAAGTCTAAAGAGAAATATGACATTTGTTTAATATTAGAGGAGTCATCAGGATGGGACAATTTATTCCCGGGATTTGAAAATGCCATGGGTTTAATAGCTTCGCACACCGCAAGGTTAGCAAGGGAAGAGAATCTTTCATTAGTGATAGCTGGAAAAAGAAATAATAATTTTGAAAAGGACAGAGAAAAAAATTTTTATTCCAAATATATTCCTGGAGATTTTAGCATAAAAAAAAGTGATTTATTTTCTAGTTATCATCTAATTGAGCAAAGCAAAATTACTATTGGAATGATGTCTACAATTTTAAGAGAAGGATTGGCGCTTGAAAAAAAAATTTTGTCATGTAATTTTTCTGGCTGTACAGCTTGGAATTTCCCTTTAAAAGGAATTTGTTTTTTAAATACTCCGGAATACGATGTATTTTCTAAAAGAGTCAAAAAAATTATTAGTCTAGATTTCAAAAATTACAAAAAACTTTTAAGCAAGGATCCAAAATATTTAATGTTAATAGATAAAAATAATTTACCGACTAAAAAGATACAAATAAGAATTGATGAATTGATTGGAAAATAGATTAATGAGAAAAAAAATTACAATATTCACAGGATCTAGATCTGAATTTGGTTTGCTTAAAAACTTAATTATTGAGTTGAGAAAAAGCAATAAATTTAAGGTATCTCTGGTTGTTTCAGGGTCTCATGTAAGTGAAAAACATGGATATACTATTAACGAAATATTAAAGGAGAAAATAAAGATTAATAAAAAAATAAGAATAAATTTAAACGATAAAGATGAAAAAAAAATATTACTAAATTTATCAGACACTATAAAAAAATTTTCTTCTTATTTTAGAAAAAAAAAAATAGATCTTCTAATTATTTTAGGAGATAGATGGGAGACTTTTGCGGCGTGTATAGCCTGTAATTTTATGAAAATTCCAATAGCACATATACATGGAGGTGAGTCAACATTATCCGCTATAGATGATTCTATAAGACACTCTATTACGAAAATGTCATACTTACATTTTGTATCCACTAATCGTTACAGAAATAGAATAATAAGTATGGGAGAAAATCCTAAAAGAGTAATAAATGTAGGAGCGATGTGTGGAGAGGCTATAAAAAAGTTTGTACCTTTTGAAAAAAAAATATTGGAAAAAAAAATTAATTTTGTTTTTAGAGGAGAGAAAGTATTTTTAATTTCATTTCACCCTGAAACCCTTATAGGGCTAAGCCCATTAAAACAAATTTATGAATTAATTAATGCACTTAAAAAAATTGAAAATGTAAATTTTATTTTTACATCAGCAAATGTTGATGCTGGTAGTTCAAAAATTAATGGCATAATTTCCAACGAATGCAAAAAAAATAAAAATTTTTTTTACTACAAATCTTTAGGACAGAAATTATACTGGTCGGTTATGTATTACTCGGATGGCTTAATAGGAAATTCTTCAAGCGGCATTCTTGAAGCACCCTATTTCAATAAAATATTTCTTAATATTGGTGATAGGCAAAAAGGTAGATTACAAAATAAAAACGTTATCAATGTCGAATTATCAGAGAAAAAAATTTTAAAAAAGATGAGGAAAATTTTGAATTCAAGAAAAAAATTATCTTTAAAAAAAAATATATATGGAAACGGAAAACCCTCGAAAACAATAGTTAGATATTTATCCAAAAAAAAAATACCCAGTTATCCTATTAAAACTTTTTTCGAGAAAAAATGATATAAATTTTTAAATTATGAAAGATTGGAAATTATCTATTTTGAAAAAAGACGTTTCTATTAAAGAAGGTATAAAATTTCTAGAAAAAAATAAGACTGGAATAATACTTTTCGTAAATAGTAAAAATAAGTTATTAGGAACACTAACTGATGGAGATTTTAGACGAGCATTACTTAAGACAAATGATTTAGATATAAAAATTTCAAGTATAATGAGCAAGAAATATAAATATTTAAATGAAAATTTTTCAAACAAGACGGCAATTAAAAAGATGAAAAAGTTTAATATTGAACACTTGCCAGTAATTAAAAAAAACAAGCAGATAATTAATTTAATAAAAATAAACGATATTTATGAAAACATAAAAAACACAAACTTTATCATTTTTGCCGGAGGGAAGGGTAAAAGAGTAAGACCCCTATCTGATAAGACGCCAAAACCAATGCTGAAAGTTAAAGGAAGACCAATGTTAGAGAAATTAGTTTTAAAAGCAAAAAAAGAGGGTTTTAAGAATTTTTTCTTTATTACAAATTATTTGTCAAAAGTGATCGAAAATTATTTTAAAGACGGAAAAAAATTTGGAGTAAATATTCAATACGTCAAAGAAAAAAAACCCTTAGGAACTTGTGGAGGTCTTAGATTAATAAAAGAATTATCAAGAGGGCCTATAATAGTATCTAATGGTGATGTACTATCTAATTTTAGTTATAAAAAGATTTTAGAACATCACGTAAAATACAAAAATGATTTCACACTTACTGTAAAAAAAATAACAGTACAGAATCCTTTTGGTGTAGTAAAAATACAAGACTCTGAAGTATTAAACATAGTTGAAAAACCAATACAATTTAGCAATATAAGCGCTGGTGTTAATGTAGTTGATACAAATTTGATCAAATATATAAAAAAAAATAGTTTTTTAGATATGAATGGATTTATTAAATTACTTTTAAAAAAAAATTGCAAAATCGGCGCATATGGCGTTTACGAGGACTGGACTGATTTTGGAACTTTTGAACAGTTAGAAAGATATAATTAACTAACATTTTCTGAAATATTCTAATAATTTTTTAATTAAGAGCTTATAAGAAATTATCACTTTATGTTTTTTTTAAATAAAAAATTAAATTATTTAGTTCGTGATAAAGAAAAAGGGAAACTACCATTTCTCATAGCCCTCGTTACTTTTGGGAGCATTATTGAAGTATTCGGGCTAGGAATTTTAGTACCAATTTCACAAATTATCATTAATGAAAGCTTATTTTTCCAAAATGCTTTCACAGAAAAAATTTTACAAAAATTTAAAATAATAAATGAGGAAAATTTTTTCATAATATTATTGTCATTATTTGTTATTATTTATATTTCCAAAACATTATTATTAATTTTCACAACGTGGTATCAAACTGTTTTTAGCATCAAATTTAATAAAAAACTCTCTAATTACTTTTATGAGAGCTATATCAAGAAAGATTATTATTCTTTCAAAGATCTAAGCGGTTCAGAATTTATAAGAAATTCAGTTTTAGAGATTGACAAACTTACTGAGTTTTTAATTAATAATTTAAGGCTAGTAACAGAAATAATTACATTAATCATTATTGGTGGATTTTTATTTGTTTATAATTTTTTACCGTCACTAATAGTCACAAGTTTAATTCTTTTTTTTTCAGCAATTTATTACGTCACATTGAGGAATAAAATATTAAAAATTGGCACAACTAGGCAGGTATATGAAAATAATAAAATAAAATTTTTACATTCAGCTTTTGGTGGAATTAAAGATATCAAAATGTCATTTAGCGAAAAGTATTTCTTTAATAGATTTAGCAATATAAATAAAATCATCGCTGACCTACTTGGAAGAAATGCACTTTATAATGTTTTACCAAGGTATTTATTAGAATTAGTTTTTATATGTATCTTTTGCGCTTATTTGTTATTCATCAAAATATTTAATGTAAATTTAAATAATATTGGCGCCTTGTTGCCAATGTATCTGCTAGCATTTTTTCGATTATTTCCATCAGCAAATAAAATTGTTACAAGTTTACAATCTATGAGATTAAACAAACCAGCTTTAGATGTAGTCTATAAAAAAATATATGAGTATAATAATTTAAAAATTTTAGAAAAAAAAGAAATTAAAAATTTAAAACTTAAAAACTCAATCAATATAAAAATAAATAAGTTTAAGTATAATAAAAATTCATCTTTTCAATTAAAAAAAATTAATATTTTGATTAAGAAGGGAAATAAAATTGGCATCATTGGTCCCTCCGGGTCAGGTAAAAGCACTATTATAGAGTTATTAACAAATATTTTATACTTAAAAAACGGTGATATATTATTAGATAAAAAATCTACAAAAAATTTTGTAAATTCTTGGAGAAGTTTAATTGGTTATATTCCTCAGAAAATTTATATCTTAGATGATACTGTAAAAAATAATATATGCCTGAATGAAAAATATAAAAATTTTAAAGATAAATATTTTGTTGAAATTTTGAAAAAGGTAGGATTATTAAACTGGTATAAAAAACTTCCGCATGGATTAAATACGAAAATAAGTGAGAGAGGCTCTAATTTATCTGGAGGTGAAATTCAAAGAATAGGAATAGCAAGGGCATTAATTCATAATCCTGAAATAATGGTTTTAGATGAGGCCACAAGTTCTCTCGACTCATTTACTGAAAAAAAAATAATTAGAAATATTTTTAAATTGAAAAATAAAACAATCATATCTGTTTCTCATAGATTAGAAACATTAAAAGGATTTGATAAAATATTTTTAATTAAAGATGGAAAACTTATTACATCAAAAAAATCTATCGAAAATTTTAAGAATATCTAAAATATTTTATGGAAACAGAAATTTTAAAAGCGTTTAGAGCTGAATATTTAAAAAATATAAATTCTAAAGATAAAAATAGCTATTATTTTAATCTTGGTGAGATTAGTTATTCAAATTTAAAACAAGGTGGAATTAAAAATTTTAGAGATTTTTCTAACGGATGTGGCCTTGGGTACTCTGACTCGGTTATAATTGACCCTATAGCAACCTCAAGCAAACTGAAAAAAATTGTTGTAAATATAATAAATTTTTTAACATTTGGAAAAATAAATAGAGAACAAAAAATTTTAAATAAAAGATTAATAGATGATTGGCTGCGTTATATCCAATTAGTTTACTCAAAAAATAAAAATGTTCTTAGATTAGTAAAAAAATATAAGATAAATAACTCAACTCATTTTGGATGTAAAAAAAAATTTAAAATCGATGGAAAATTTTACTCAACGCATTATTTAGAAATTTGTAATAAAATAGATTTTATAAATTCTTACTGCAAACTTGGAAAATTAAAAACTTATTGCGAGGTTGGAGGTGGATTTGGAGCTAATATTCACTTAATTGAGCAAAATTTTAAAAATATAAAAAAATTCTTACTAATTGATACTTTTCCTACTATTTACGTGGCTGCGCATTATCTTAAAAAATTTTATGGAAAAGCTGTTCTATCTTATCATGATACAAAAAAATTTAAGGAGATATCTTTTAAAAATGATAATAGGCTAGAAATAATATGTATACCATTTTGGGATATTGATAAGGTCAAAGTTAAAATAGACCATTTTCATAATGGAGACTCATTTTCTCATTTAGATACTTTGCAAATCAAGAAATACATTAAATTTCTGAAGAAAAATCATACAAAATCTTTCTCAATAAATGATCTTGAATTTGAAAAATATAAAAAAACAAGCCCACAGGTATATGCAAAGTATTTAGGTAAAAAATTTATAACAAGAAGAAACCAATTCGTTATCGAGGGTTTAAGAAAAAGTAAAAATATTTTTTTTATAGGAATGTTTGATAAATAATATCTATCTAATTAATTATGAAAAAAATTGTTATTTTTGGATCAGGAAGTCAAGCCAAAGTTATTTTTCAAGAAATCGTAAAAGAAAAGAAATTTCAACTTTTAGGATTTATAGATGAAGAAAAAAAAATTGGCAATATTGTTACAACTTATAAAAAAAAGAATTATCGGATTATTGGATCAATATCTAGCGTAATTAAAAAAAAAAATAGATTTAGTGGCATCATTGGAATTGGCTTAAATTCTTTAAGAAAAAAAGTTCACAATAAAATAAGAAAAATAGACAAGAATTTTAAATTTGAGAAATTAATTTCTAAAGACGCTATCGTTAATTATAATGTTTCTATTGGAGAGGGCTCAGTAATTATTTCTGGTTCAGTTATTAACATTAATACTGTGATTGGCAAACATTGTATAGTTAATACATCGTCATCAATAGATCACGATAATGTACTTGATGATTTTTCAAGCATTGGACCTGGTGTTATCACTGGAGGTTATGTAAAAATAAAATCAAAATCACATATTGGAATTGGATCCGTAATAAAAAATCACATTGTAATTGAAGAGTCCGTCGTGGTTGGCTCTAATTCTTTTGTAAACAAAAACTGCAAAAAAAATCAAATATATTTTGGTTCTCCAGCACGAAAAATTAGAAAAATTAAAAAAAACGAAAATTATCTTGTTTAAAATTAATATGATGAAATCAAACAGAACATTTATAATTGCAGAAGCAGGAATTAATCATAATGGGGATTTAAAAAGAGCATTTAAAATGATTGATATTGCTAAATCAGCAAAAGTCGATGGGATAAAATTTCAAATATTTAATACCGAAGAACTTGTAACCAAAGAAGCTGAATTAGCAGATTATGCAAAAAGGAACTCTAAGACTAATAGTAAACAAATAAAATTATTGAAAAAATATCAATTGGGTCAGGAAGATCATATTAGATTAATGCATTATTGTTTTAAAAAAAAAATTAAATATCTTTGTTCTGCATTTGATAATAGTTCATTAATATTTTTAAAAAAAAAAAAATTGGATATTTTTAAAATTCCTTCAGGAGAAATAACTAATTATCCTTATCTTAAATTATTGGGAAGTTTCAAAAAAAAGATAATCCTCTCAACTGGAATGTCTACAAAAGATGATATAAAAAAAGCTTTAAAAATTTTGACTTCAAGTGGTACTAAAAAAAAAAATATTTCAATTCTTCATTGCCATTCTGATTATCCCTCGAATTTTTTTGATCTTAATTTGTTATCAATTTACGATTTAAAAAAAAGTTTTAAATTAAAGACAGGATTTTCAGATCATTCTTTGGGGATAGAGGCAAGTATAGCGGCAGTATCTTTAGGCGCTGAAATTATAGAAAAACATTTCACATTAGACAGAAATTTGTCAGGCCCAGATCACAAAGCTAGTATTTTACCTAGCGAATTAAAACTATTGGTGAAAAGCATAAGGAATGTTGAGTTTGCTCTGGGAAAAAATAAAAAAATTGTGACAAAAAATGAATTAAAAAATATTACTGCATCAAGGAAGTCAATAGTTGCTAAATCAATAATAAAAAAAGGTGAAAAATTTTCAGAAGAAAACATTACAACAAAAAGACCCGGTAATGGTATTTCAGCAATAAACTGGACAAAAGTAATTGGAAAAAAATCAAATAAAAATTATTTAAAAAATCAACAAATTAAAGATATTTAAATTATCTAACTTAAATATAATAATCATTAACTATAAAGGCTTAACTTTGTGATAAAAAATATTTATTTTGAAAAAATTAATAATAAAAATTCTTACTACCTTAGCGATCACGCGTTAGATGATCCATCACAATTAACATTAAAAAATTTAAAAAAGTTCAAAAAAAAAGTTATTATTAAATATCATTGGGATGATTCTAATAAATTAAACTCAGACTATAAATATTTAAAGAAATTTGTTAATCAAAAATATCAAGAAATAGCATCAAAGCTAAATGCTTATCACTCAATAAACATGAGCACAAAATATTGGAAGATAATAATTTATCCATGGTTAATGACAATAACAAATATTTTATACGATAGGTGGGAGATAATAAGATCATTAAGAAACAAAAAAAAAATATTTATTTAATACCTACGAATTCAATAATAATGATTTAGTGCCTGCAAGATTTAGTGATGTAAAATATGTTGATACTAATTTCAATTTGATGCTTTATAGTAAAATTGTTGATTTCTTAGAATGTGATAATAAAAAATTTAAAAAATTAATTAAAAAAAAAAATATAAAGACAAATTTTTCAATAATTAAATCAATTGTTTTAAAGATATTTAAATTTTTCTCTTATATATTTAGTAACCAAATAGTAATTAATAACCTAGGTATTAAATCAAAAAAATATATTCAAATTAGTTACAAAATTAAACAATTTCCGTTTTTTTGGATAAATCCTAATTATGTAGAGCAAGAAATAAATTTGGAAAAAAGAAAAAAATTTTTTTCTTCTATAAAAAAAGAAAAAAATAAAAATTTTGAAAATTTTTTTGATAACATTGTTTGTTATTTATTACCGAAAAGTTATTTAGAGGATTTTCAAGAAATTAACAGTGCAATTGAAACTTCGTATTGGCCAAAAAATTGTAAAAAAATTATAACAGCTTATGAATATAAATTGAATGACATTTTTAAAATCTGGGTAGCAAAAATGACAAATCATGAGGCTAAATACTTTTTAATTCAACATGGGGGCGCGTTTGGATCACACGAATATTTGATAGAGGAAGATATAAATAAAAGCGTTGCTGACAAATTTTTAACTTGGGGATGGAGTGATAAACTTGATAAAAAAACAAGGCCATTCAATGCTTTTCAATTTAATTTGATCAATCAAAAAAAATTGAAAAAAAAGATTAATAAAAAAAATAAAATTTTAGTTTGCTATCATTTTCAAAGTAAATTTTCGTCAAAAGTGAGTTCTATAGGAAAAACAAATCATGATAGACTTTATAAACTTTACCAATTGAAGGAACTTACAAATAATATCCGGAAAAAATCAGATATTGTCGTGAGATACTCAAAACAAACATCAAAAATGTTTAACGTACGTTTTGATGAAAATATTTTTCATAATCAAATTTCATTTGATTACACGAATAAATTATTAACTGACGTTTTAAATGATTTTAAATTAGTAATTCACGACAACGATACGACAACTTTTTTAACTAGCATGTATTTCAATATTCCAACGATTTTAATTTTAAATCCAAAATTTGAAACATTTAGAGTAAGTGCAAGAAAAATTTATAAAAATTTGGAGAGAAATAATATAATATTTTATGATCCTGCGTCTGCTGCTAAATTTATCAACAAAAATGAAAAAAATTTTGAAAAATGGTGGTATAGCAAGAAATTACAAAATTTAAGAGAAAAATTTTGCAAAAAATTTGTAAGATATAGTGATAAACCTGTTCAAGATTTACTAAATCAGATTTAAAAATTATTTTTCATGAAAAAAATTTTACTCATAGGTGGCGCAGGTTACGTAGGATTAGCAGTAACAGAATACTTATTAAAACAAAATATTTTTGTAAATAATTTGGATAATTTTATTTATAATCATAAATTTGGTACAAAAAAATTTATTCCTTTTAAAAATTTTAATCTTATTGATGGTAATTATTGTAATAAAAATAAATTAGATGAAGCATTAAAAGATGTTTCCGACGTAATTTTTCTAGCTGGTTTAGTTGGCGACCCTATTACAAAAAAATATCCTAATTTAAATCAAAAATATAATATTGATGGGGTCAAAAATTGTTTGAATTATCTTAATGACAAAAAAATTAATAAATTTATTTTTGTATCGACTTGTTCAAATTATGGATTAATACCCGATAATGCTTTAGCCAATGAAGAATATGAATTAAAACCATTATCTTTATACGCAAAAGCAAAAGTTGAAATTGAAAATTATATTTTAAAAAATTCATCCAATTTTAACTTCGAGTCAATAATATTGAGGTTTGCTACAGCATTTGGATTATCAGAGAGAATGAGGTTTGATCTTACAGTAAATGAATTTACTTTAGATTTACTCAAAGGAAATACATTAGAAGTTTATGACCCAGACACTTGGAGACCTTATTGTCATGTTAGAGATTTTGCAAAAATTATGATGAATGTTTTAGAAACAAAAAACGGTGAATTAAATTCTCAAATTTTTAATTGTGGTAGTAATTCTAACAATCATACAAAAAGGGATATAATAAATATTATTAAATCAAAAATTGATAATACAAACGTTATCTTTAAGGAGGGAGACACTGACCCAAGGAATTATAAAGTTGATTTTTCTAAATTAAAAAAGAAATTTTCTTTTACCCCTAATATAAGTGTTTCCGAGGGTGTACAAGAAATAATAGAAAATTTTAATTTATTTTCTAATAAAGAAAAAAAATATTTTGGTAATTATGAAATCAAATAAATTAATCAGTTTATCTGTACCTAATTTGATAGGTAATGAAAAAAAATATCTTGAAAAATGTATTAATACTTCAATGGTTTCATCCTTTGGAAAATATGTAAATATTTTTGAGGACAAACTTAAAAATTTTACAAAGTCCAAAAATGCTATTTGTTGCAACTCAGGTACATCTGCTATTCATTTAGGTTTAAGAGTTTTGGGCATAAATCCAGGTGACGAGGTTATTGTCCCTACAATGTCATTTATTGCTACAGCGAATTCAGTAAGATATTTGCAAGCAAATCCTATTTTCATGGATTGTGACGATTTTTACAATCTAGATGTAAAAAAAACACTTACATTTATTGAGAAAGAAACTTATTTCAAAAATGGGTTTACTTATAATGTAAAAACAAAAAAAAAAATTAAAGCTTTAATTATAGTACATGTATTTGGTAATGCAGCAGATTTACAATCAATTTTAAAAGTTTGTAAAAAAAGAAATATCAAAATTTTAGAAGATGCAGCTGGAGCACTAGGGACTAGGTATATTAAAGGAGGTCTAAAAGGAAAACATGTTGGAACAATAGGGGATATAGGCTGTATATCTTTTAATGGAAATAAAATTATTACCACTGGAGGCGGGGGAGTTTTGCTAACCAATGATCTCAAATTAGCAAAAAAAGCAAAATATTTATCAACAACAGCGATTAACGATAAATTGAATTATAAACATGATGATATTGGATACAATTTTAGATTATCTAATATTCATGCTGCTATTGGAATTGCCCAATTAGAAAAAATAAATTTTTTTTTAAAAAAGAAAAAAACATTCTATGAATTCTATACTTCAAATCTAGGATCTAGCAATTTTTTATCATTTGATAAAAAACCCAATTATGCAAATAATAATAATTGGATGGTTTCCATAAGATTAAAAAAACATCTTTTTAAATTAAAAAGCAAATTTTTAATTTTCTTAAATAAGAATAACATTGAAGCTAGGTCTATCTGGACACCATTACACTTACAAAAGAAATACAAAAAATATCAAAATTACAAATTATATAATTCAATTAAACTATTTAATTCCTCAATTAATATCCCTTCAAGCACAAATCTAAAAATTTCTGATTTAAAAAAAGTTTTAAGGATAATTGAAATTTTTTTTAAAAATGTATAAAAAAAAAAAGATAATAGCAGTCATTCCAGCTCGACTAGGCAGCAAAAGATTAAAAAAAAAAAATATAATAAATATAGATAAAAACAAATGTCTTCTAGATTTCACCTATAAAGCATGTAAAAAATCCAAATTTCTTGATAGATTTGTTTTGTCAACAGAGAGCAAAAAAATCTCATCAATTGGAAAAAAAATTGGATTCGAGGTACCTTTTCTTAGACCAAAAAAATTTTCACAAGATAAGGTATCTTCTGAAATACCTGTTATTCATACAGTAAAAAACTTAAATGAAAGCTACGATTTTATAGTGCTTTTACAACCTACATCGCCCTTAAGAACAGGAAAAGATATTGATAGTGCTATAAAAAAAATAATAGATCTAAAATATCAATCTCTAATTTCTATTTCAAAAAGTGAAAAAAAAAAAAAATTTTTAGTAGATTTAAACAACGACAATACAATTGAATATCAATCATTAATAAAATTAAAAAAGAAAGTAAAAAAAAATAATTTATTAATTAGCATAAATAAAAACACTAAGATAAGATTTAAGAAAAAAAAAAATAAATATTATTTTTTAAATGGATCTATTTTTATTGCTAAAAATACTTTTTTATTAAAGAATAAAACTTTTATTAGTAAAAAAACAGGATATCATTTAATACCAGAAAATAGGTCTATTGATATTGACACTAATATTGATCTTAAAAAATTTAAAAGAATCTTGAAAAAATAATTACAATGAAAAAAATTGAAACTTTGACTATTATATGGGATCAAAATCTTTGGGGTGGTGTGGACAGTCATCTTGCTTATCTTTTAAATTCAAAATCTTTTGAAAAAATATCGGTTACTATCTTTTCCAATAAAGGTAATCAAGGTATTGCAAGGCTTAAAAAGCTACTTAAAAATAATATAAAATTTAAATATTACAAAAATATTCTTAGCCCTAAGATTGAAAATTCAGTAATTAAAAAAATTATTTTTTTAATAAAGCCATTATTATTTTTAATTTCTTTTGTAAGGTTTAAAATACTATTTTCTAGGGAGAAATCAGATGTCTTTCTAGCTCAATGTGGTGGATACGGAACATTTAGAGAAGAACAAGCAGCATTATTAGCGGTAAATAAATCTAATTTTAAAATTATTTCAATGGTTATTCATCACGCTTGTATATTTTCACCCTCATTCACTAATTTTTTTTTAAGAATTATAAATCACTATCTATCAAAAAAATTAAGTAGTTTAATAAATATTTCAAAGGCAACGAGAGATAGCGTTTTTTTTAAGTCCAATTTATTAGATAATCAATTACTTCAGAGTTTAGTCATACATAATGGCATTGAAGTTAGAAATCATATTAAAAAAAAAAATAACGACAATAATAAATTTTTAAAAATTGGATTAGTTTCACGTATTGAAAAATATAAGGGTCATGAGGATTTATTATCAGCAATAACATTATTGCCAAAATCATATATTGAAAAATTTAAATTTTATTTTATTGGAGGTGGAGAAAAAAAAGAAATTGATAATTTAAGTAATATGATTAGCAAAACAAATTTAAAAGAAACAGTTCACCTAAAAGGATATATAGATAAACATATTAGCGAGATAATAGAAGAGTTTGATTTAACCTTATCGCTTACTAGAACTTTTGAGGGCTTCGGGTTAAGTATAGCCGAGTCGATAACATTAGAAATTCCAGTTATTACTACAGATGTAGGGGCCATCAAAGAATATCTAAATAAAGATATGTGTGAAATAATTGATCCTTCATCGCCTGAACAAATTAAAGATGCTTTAATAAATTTTTGCGATAATAAAGAAAAATGGAAAACTAGAGCGGCAAAGGCAAAATTATTTTTAGATAAAAATTACAACGCAGAAATAATGGCAAATAAATACCTCAAACATTTTAATGATAAGTTAAGATATGAGTTATAAGGTTATATGAGCAATTTAAAAAAGATAAATAAAAACAGATTTAAAATAATAACAAAAACAAAAGGCAAGATATTTAAATATTTTTCAATAAAAGATAAAAATTATCATGGATTTGGTGAAGTCTATATTTCATCTATCGCTCCTAAAGAAATAAGAGCTTGGAAATATCATAAAAAAAGTTATATGAATTTATTTGCGATTAATGGAAAAGTAAAATTTGTATTTTATTGCTCTATTTCTAAAAAATTTAAAACTTTAAAAATGGATAGTGCTAAAAATCAAAGCATAGAAGTACCGCCTAAAATTTGGTATGGTTTTAAAAATATAAGCAATGTGAATTCCTCAATCATGAATATTATAAATTTGAGGCACTCTAAAAATGAAATAAAAAGCAAACCATTAAGTTACATAAAATTTAACTGGAAAAAGAATTAATTTTTTAATCTTAAACTATGAAATGTTTAATTACAGGCGGAAGTGGATTCCTTGGATCTCACGTTGCAGATGAGCTAAGTAAAAAAAAACATAAAGTTACAATTTTTGATATCAAAAAATCTCCCTGGATAAGAAAAGATCAAAAGTTTGAAAAAGGAAGTATTCTTGATTTTCAAAAGTTTAAAGAAGCATGTAAAAATCAAGATGTAATTTTTCACTTTGCATCTTTATCTGATCTAAATCTAGCTTGGAATGATCCAATTGGAACTGTAAGCAATAATATACTAGGCACAGTTTACGCTTTAGAAATCGCAAAAAAATTTAAGATAAAAAGACTAATTTATGCAAGTTCAATTTATGTAAATAGTATTGCAGGCGGTTTTTATAGAACCAGCAAAAAAGCTGCAGAAGATTATATTGAAGAATATAGTAAAAGATATGGAATTAAATTTACTATTTTGAGATACGGGTCCCTTTACGGTGAAAGAGCTGACAAAAGCAATGGTTTAAAATTAATCTTAAAAAACGCAATTCACAAAAAAAAAATAGAATATTTTGGAAATAAAAAAACAGAGCGAAGATATATTAACGTAAAAGATGCAGCTAAAGCTAGCACAGATGCTTTAAATAAAAAAAATATTAATAAACATTTAATAATTACTGGTAAAAAACAAATAAAAATAAGCAAAATGTTGTCGTTTATTCATAAACAATTAAATCTTAAAAACAGAATAATTTATAAAAAAAAATTAATACCAGGGCACTACATTAAAAACCCTAATACTTATAAACCAAATTATGGTAAAAAATTGGACTATAATTCAAATTTAAAATTTAATAATGAATTGAAAAAAATGATAATACAATTTAAAAAAGAGAAATCTCAATGATTGTTGCAATTATGATCGGAAGGTCTGGTAGCAAAGGTTTTCCTGGTAAAAATACTTATAAAGTTATGGGGAAAGCAATGTGCGAATATCCTTTAATGGCAGCAAAAAAATCAAAATTGATAGATAAAATATATGTTTCTACTAATTGTCCAAAGATAAAAAAAATTTCAAAAAAATATAATGTAGAATATATTAATAGGCCAGCAAAACTAAATTCAAGCAAAGCTTTGGGGGATCATGTTTTTGAACATTCCTATTTTGAAATTAAGAAAAAAATTAATGATAAAAAAAAAATTGAATTAGTTATTCTTTTATTTGCCAATGCACCTACTATAACGTCAAAAATCATCGATAAGGGAATACAAATTTTAAGAAAAAATAAAAAATTTGACTCAGCCGTTACTACTTCAATTTATAATATGTGGAGTCCACTAAGAGCAAGAAAATTGACAAAATCTGGAATTTTAAAGCCATTTGTAAAATTTGAGTATTTTGGAAATCCTAAAACACTAAACTGTGATCGTGATTCCCAAGGAAATGTTTATTACGCAGATATGTCTGTATCTGTAGTAAGGCCAAAATGCTTAGAAAATTTGAAAAAAGGCCTCCTCCCTCAAAAATGGATGGGAAAAAAAATTGCTCCAATCAAATCTTGGGGAGGTTGTGATGTAGATTTTAAGTGGCAAATACCATTAGTTGAATATTGGATAAAAAATAACAAATAAAATCTTGAAAAAAATAGAAAAAAAAATATACAAAAAAGACTTTAGTTTTGAAAACTTTATTTCAAACTCTAGAGAAAATGTTGCTGAATTAAATTCAAAATTATTAAACATTCTTGATAATAAAAAAAATTTATTAAAATTAAAAACTAGCGATCTGTCTGTAGTTGAAAAAATTAAAGAAGACCTGAAGAGCAATATATTGAAAAAACATGATACTTTTTACTTAAAACCCAATGTAATCGATGAATTGAAAATAATTAAAGAGGAAAAAATTATAGAATATTTGGTAAGCAGATATAAATATGAAATTTTTCCTAAAAAGAAAATTGTAGATGATTTCCCACCTGTATTACAAATTGAACCAAGTTCTATCTGCAATTATAGATGCGTATTTTGTTTTGAAACTGATAAAACATTCACTAATAAAAAAAATGGTTTTATGGGCCAAATGAAATTTGATCTATTTAAAAAAATTATAGATGATGCTGAAGGCAATATTAATTTTTTAACTTTGGCCTCTAGGGGAGAGCCTTTGGTATGTAAGGATATTGATAAAATGCTACAATATACAGAGGGAAAATTTTTGAATGTAAAATTAAATACTAACGCATCGTTACTTTCTGAAAAAAATGCTCACTCAATTCTTTCTGGAGGTGTAAATACTTTAATTTTTTCAGCAGATGCTGCAGATGAAGAATTATATAGCAAATTACGAGTTAATGGAAAATTAAAAACTGTATTGAAAAATATTGAACAATTTAAAAAAATACAAAATAAACATTACTCTAAAAAAAAAATAATTACTAGGGTCTCTGGTGTAAAAGTAAATAGTGATCAAAAAATAGAAGATATGGAGAAGCTATGGAAAGGGCTTGTAGATCAAGTAGTATTTGTGAAATATAATCCTTGGGAAAATTCTTATGAAAAAAAAAGCAATTCGATTGAAGAGCCATGTTCAGATTTATGGAGAAGAATGTTTATTTGGTGGGATGGAAAGTCAAATCCTTGTGACGTAGATTATAAATCTCTTTTAGAGGTTGGAAATTTTCCAGATTTAAATATCAAAGAGCTTTGGAATTCTGAAAGATATAGCTCTTTGCGTAAAGAACATTTGTCTAACAATAGGAAATCACTTAAACCATGCATGGGGTGTGTAGTAACATGAAAAATAAAGTTTTAGTTTTAGGAGGAAGTTCAGATATTGGAACAGCTGTAATCAGCAAACTTTTAAAAAAAAATTATGATATTACAGCTCATTTCTCCTCAAATAACAAAGTTCTAAAAAAAAAATTTAAAAATATAAACTTGATCAAAGTAAATTTTTCCTCAATAAATAGTAAAAACATTAATGCCGCAATAAATAAAAAAAAACTTAACGACTTTAATTATATCATAAATCTTGTAGGTTACATCGATAACAAAAGTTTTTTAGAAACTAATCTAGAAAGCATGATTAAGTCTTTAAAGATTAACGCTTTAATTCCAATGCTAATTATAAGGTCAAATTTAAAAAATATGGAAAAAAGAAAATTTGGAAGAATTTTGAACTGTTCATCCATTGGTGTAAAATTTGGTGGAGGTGAATTTTCTTTTAACTATAATTTAGCAAAACACTGTTTAGAGTTTATTCCCAATAAATTTAAATATTTTGCTGAAAAAAATATTTTAATTAATAATTTAAGAATAGGATTTACTGATACAAAGATTCATAATCATATGAAAAAGACTTTAAAAGGAGCAAAAAGAGTGAAATTAATCCCAATTAAAAGAATGTCTAATCCAGAGGAAATATCTGAATATATAATAAGTCTAATTTCAGAAAAGAATTCATACATGACGGGCCAAACACTGACTGTCGCTGGCGGCGAATAATCAAATCAATTCTTAAAATGTTTGTTAAAACTAGCAGTCCACTTAAAAAATATTTATTTGGTTGGGTAAGAGCGAGGAATTTCTATTGCAATTGGATATCTAAAACAAAGTTAAGGTTTTTTTTTTCGAAAAAGGGCAATACAATTTATGGGCTTTCTCCTTGGTGGGCAACTACGCTAGTATCTAAAGATAATTTAAATAATAAAAAATGGTATGAAGATCTAAAAAATTTAATTGATAAAACAAATTTAAAAAATAAAATAAATCAAGAAAATTTATTCGTTATAAAATTTATTTCTAAATTTTTGAAGAATTTTGTTACGGAAATAATTTGGTTTTTTGTCATTAAATTAGTTTCTTTTTCAAGATTTAAAAATTTAAAAGAAAAAAACTGTTTTCATAGTTTTAATTATAATTTTTTTTGGGATAATGAATTAAAAAAGTTCACAGATAGATGTTATAGATATTTATATGAAAGAAAAAATTTAGATAAAAATTTTTATCTCATTACTATAGTAAAAAAATATGACTATTTTAAAAATTTTTTTAATCATAAAAATAACAAAAGTATAATTGCAGATGAATTTATCGAATTAAATCAAATAATTTATACCTATTTTAAAAGTATAATAATCCTTATTAAACTTCATTACTTTTTAAAAAAAAACAAAAAACTTTTTTATATAAATAATGTAGATTGCTCTGAAGTACTCTTGCCAATGCTTATATCGTCTTTTGCAGGTGAAATCCAAACTTGCATTATAAGAGGATTAAGCATTAAAAATTATTTACAGAAGAAACATTGTAATATTTTCTTAAGCTATGGAGAGTTTACACCTCAATATAGACCTATTTATTTTTTCATAAGAAGTTTAAAAACTTCACCAACTATATTTACTTTTCAACATGGAAATGCAAATAAAAATCTTTTATATAACTGTAATAACAAAAAAGATTTTTCTTTTAAAAATACAAATTTAGAAGGAACCATTTACTCTCCCAAACCTGATTTTTATTTAACGCAAGGTAAGCAATTTGATGATATATTAAATAAATATTTTAAAAATTCAAAAATAATTGGATCATTAAAATATGATGGTGTTTCTTTTAAAAAAAATAATAATAAAAATATAATAAAAAAAATAGTTATATGTCCATCTGTTGGAGATGATGATGTAATTTTAGAAATGTTAATAAAAGCCGTTTCATTTAAACATAAGTATTATATAAGCCCTCATCCTACCTATAAATTTATAGCAAAAAAATTTGTTAATAAGTTAAGCGATAAATGCAATATAAAATATATAAACAACAAAACTACAAAAACCATTGTTTTAAAATCTGATTTAGTTATAACCGGTTTTTCATCTGTTGCTTACGAAGCTGCTATTGCTGGCATTCCTTCTTTAAGATTATTAGATTTGTCAAAGCCGCATTATCATGAAACTAATGACAAAATTAAAATGATATACGATCCACTTGAATTAAAAAAAATTTTGTCAAAAGATAGTTTTAAACAAATAAAATTATCAAGCAAAAAACAAATAGAAAATTTTATGTTTTATAAATTAGACAGTAAAGCATATTTAAGAATGTGGTCCTGCATAAATAAATTAAAAAATTAAAATGAAACTAAAAAAAAGTTTTTTACCTAAATATAAAACATCTCTTATAAGAGTTGGCAGAAATAACGATGGCGGTTATTGCATAGCTAGAAAATCTATTCTTAATACAAACATATTATATAGTTTTGGCTTAAGTGACGATTGTTCATTTGAAAAAGATTTTTATAAAAGAAATCCTAAAACTAAAATCATTGTATTCGATAGGAGTGTGAATTTGTTTTTTTGGTTAAAAGGGATAATTAAAACTTGTATTTTAGCTGTATTACTAAAAAAGAATTTTTTATCTATTTTTAAATATTTCAAATGTATTTTTGACTATATTTTTTTCTTTAGAGGCACAAATGTTACACATATTAGAAAAAATCTAATTCGACGAAAACATTTAGTAAAAAATGATGATGAAAAATTTTTAATTAATTTAGATCAGGTTTTATTATCGAACAAGGAAGAAAAATTTTTTTTAAAAATAGATATAGAGGGAAATGAATACAGAATTTTAGACGATATCGTGAGACATCAAAAAAATCTTGAAGGATTAGTTATAGAATTTCATAATACTGATTTAATGGAAAGTATAATTGAAAATTTTATAAAAAATATTAATTTAGACTTAGTACATATTCATGTGAATAATTTTGGAGATGTTAATCATGAGGGCTATGCGACAGTTTTTGAGGCAACATTTTCTCCGAGAGAATATAATTTACCAAGGGATGAAAGTGATAGTATTTTTCCAGTAAAAGATTTAGATCAACCTAATGATAAAAATAATATTGATGAAAAATTATTTTTTAATTGAACAATTTAAATTATGAAAACAATTATTTTAGCAGGTGGATTTGGAACAAGATTGTCAGAGTACACAAAAACTATTCCTAAACCGATGGTAAAAATCGGAAAGCTTCCTATTGTTGCTCACATAATGAGTCACTATATAAAGTTTGGTTACAAAGACTTTTTTATTTTGTCGGGATATAAAAGTAATATAATAAAAAAATATTTTAAAAATTTTAAAAAAATCAACCAACCATTTAAATTTAATCTTAAGAAAATTAATTGCAATGTAACGATAATAGATTCTGGTTTATCAGCAATGACCGGTGGTAGATTAAAAAAGATACAACCCTTTTTAAAAAAAAATGAAGACTTCATGTTTACTTATGGGGATGGTGTATCAAACGTAAATATAAAAAAATTAGTAAAATTTCATAAAAATAAAAAAAAATTAATTACTGTAACCGCTGTAAGGCCACCAGCGAGATTTGGTGAATTACTAATAAAAAATTCCTTAGTGAAAACTTTTAAAGAAAAACCTCAAACCGGTGATGGCTGGATAAATGGTGGTTACTTCATATGTAGTAAAGAATTCTTAAATTTGATAAGAGGTGAAAAGACTATTTTAGAAAAAAATCCACTCGAGAAAGCTGCCAAAAAAAACCAACTTTCCGCCTTTCAGCATAAAGGATTTTGGAAATGTATGGATACTTTAAGAGATAAGCAGGTCTTAGAGGAAATGCATAAAAAAAAGTATTTTTAGTATAATTTGACATGAGATCCGCGCCTTTAGTAAGTATTATAATAAATAGTTATAATGGAGAAAAATATTTAAGAAAATCTATAAGTTCAATTATAAATCAGAAGTATTCTAATTGGGAAATAATACTTTGGGATAATAATTCTAAAGATAATACAAAAAAAATAATTAAATCTATTAACGATAAAAGAATAAAATATTTTAGAAACAGAACTTATAAGAAATTATATAACTCAAGAAATTTGGCCATTAAAAAATGTAAAGGTAAATATGTTACTTTTTTAGATGTGGACGATTGGTGGCACAAAAATAAATTATTAAGTCAAGTGAGACTATTAAATAAGAAGAAAGAAATAAGTATAATTTATTCAAATTTTTTTTTATTTTTTCAAAAAAAAAAAATTAAAAAGATAGCCTTTCGCCAAAAGCTTCCCTCGGGTAAAATTACAAAACAAATTTTAAAAGACTACTTTATTGGAATTTTAACAGTTTTGATAAAAAAAGAAATTTTATTAAAAAATAAATTTAATCCTAGATACGAAATAATTGGAGACTTTGATCTTTTTGTGAAACTTAGCACAAAGTATAAATTTTACTCAATTCAAAAACCACTTGCATACTATAGAGTCCATGAGTCAAATTTTTCCAAAAATAAGATAAATTTATATATCAACGAAATTCAAAATTGGATAAAGCTTAACAAGAAAAGTTTTAAAAAAAACAAAATAAATATTGACTATCCAAATTTACTACTTAAAAAACTTAAAATTAAGAAAATACTTTATTTTCTAGGGCGTGTAGTTCAGTGGTAGAACGCTTCGTTGACATCGAAGAGGTCATAAGTTCAATTCTTATCACGCCCACCATAAAGCCCTTAATAAGCTGATTTTCAGCTATTTACATATTATTTTAAAAATAATATAAAACTGTGCCTGGTGATTATTGCGAAGGGGCCACACCCGATCCCATCCCGAACTCGGAAGTTAAGTCCTTCAGCGCCGATGGTACTT
>MDTG01249670.1_pt1 | contig 24553 bp, 19 predicted proteins | sample 811421 | NCBI WGS metagenome assembly MDTG01 (sample SAMN05326645, study PRJNA326480) | marine metagenome | isolation source: seawater | place: Pacific Ocean: South East | collected 2011 | reverse complement strand
TAACATTCGATCAGCTGTATAAAAATTGTAAAGTTTTTAAATTAGAACAAAATTATAGATCTACAAAAAATATTTTAGAAACAGCATCAAATTTAATTTCAAATAATGCTAATAGAGTTAATAAAAAATTGTGGTCCTCGGCAAGTCAAGGAGAATTAGTTAAACTTAATTGTTATAGGACTGGTAAAGAGGAAGCACAAGGTATAAGCGATATTATTGAGCAAAAAATTAAAAAAAAATATTCCTTAAATGAAGTTTCAATCTTAGTAAGAGCTATATATCAAACAAGAGAGTTTGAAGAGAGATTTCTTCAAGTGGGTATTGGTTACAGAGTACTTGGAGGTATAAAATTTTATGAAAGAGCAGAAATAAAAGACGCAGTATCGTATTTAAGAATTATTAATCAGAAATTCGATGATCTCGCTTTAGAACGAGTTATTGGTTCACCAAAAAAAGGAGTTGGAGAAAGTACGATTAATCAAATTTATGTCTTTGGCAAATCTAATAAATTATGTCTTGAAGACTCAATTATAAATATGATTCAAAAAGGAGATTTTAAACCAAAAATAAAACACTCGCTTAATCAATTAATAAATATGATACAAAAGTGGCGTAAGGACTCTCTCAATATGAAACATAATGATTTATTAAAGTTAGTCTTAGATGAGTCAGGTTATTCTGCAATGCTTAAAAATAAAAAAGATTTAGAAAATGAAAATCGATTAGAAAATTTAAAAGAATTATTAAGGGCGATGCAAGATTATGATAACCTGCAAAGTTTCCTCGAACATGTTGCGCTAGCCACTTCAATAGACCAAGAATGGAAAGGAGCAAAGATTAATTTAATGACAATGCATGCTGCTAAAGGATTAGAGTTTGATGTTGTTTTTCTTCCGGGCTGGGAGGAAGGATTATTTCCACATCAAAAATCTTTAGAGGAAAAAGGAGATTTTGCATTGGAAGAAGAAAGAAGATTAGCATATGTGGGAATTACGAGAGCAAAAAAAGAGGCATATTTATCATTTGCAATGAAAAGAGCTTATCATGGTGACTGGATGGATGCTTTGCCTTCACGATTTATAAACGAGATACCAGATGAAAGTGTTGAAAAAAATGAAATTGGTATTTCTGAAACAGATGACTTTGAATTCAATCAAGATAATTCAATAGAATTTGATGAGGAGTATAGAAGTCCAGGGTGGGATAGATACAAAAAAAATAAAATGTTAAAATGGAAAAAATAAAAAAATTAAGAAAATTACTTAGAAAAGAGTTTATTGACGGCTATATCATTCCAAAAAATGATGAATTTTTTGGAGAATATATTTCTAGTGACAAAGATAGGCTAAAGTATATTTCTAATTTTTCTGGATCATACGGTTTTGCGTTAATTTTAAAAAATAAAAATTATTTATTTGTGGACGGAAGATATACTCTACAAGCAAAAAGAGAGAGTGGAAAATTTTTTGAAATAATTACATTTCCAGGAAAGATGCTAAATAACATTACAATGGGTAAAAAATTATCAATAGGTTTTGATCCAAAACTTTTTACTAACAAGTTTTTATATACTTTTTTTTCAAATACCAACCATAAATTTAAACCAATAAAGAAAAATTTAATTGATCAGATTTGGAAGAGAAAATTTAAAAAAAAAATTAATAAATTTTATAGATTGCCAAATACTTCTACTGACATAAATTATAAATCGAAAATTAAAAAAGTTATTCAAAATTTAAAAAAAACGGGTGCTGATTATCAGTTTATTACAGCAAGTGAAAACAATGCATGGTTGTTAAATATTAGAGGTGGAGATGCAGAATATACCCCTATTCCAAATAGTTATATTTTAATAGATAAAAAAAGTAATATTAAGTTCTTTTGTAATCTGAATAAATTATCCTTAGATTTTAAAAGATATTTAAATAAAGTTAAATTTATTGAAATTAAATCTACTGATAAAATTCTTTCTGAAATAAATAAAAAAAAATTTATTTTAGATAAGAATACTTGCTCTTATTACTTTGAGGAAATTATTTCAAAAAATAATATAATTTTAAATTTTAACGATTTAATCTATGGGCTCAAAGCTATTAAAAATAAAAAAGAGATAAAGAATATTAAATTGGCTCATATTTACGATGGAATTGCACTTACTAAATATTTATTTTGGTTAAAAAAAAATTTTCAAAAAAAAAAAATTACTGAAATGAATGCCTCACAAAAGCTTTTCAATTTAAGAAAAAAAAATAGCAATTTCAAATTCTCGAGCTTTCCTACTATTTCTGGCACTGGACCGAATGGGGCGATAATACATTACAAAGCTACAAAAAGAACAGATAGAGTTTTAAAAAAAGGAGATATTTACTTAGTTGACTCCGGGGGTCAATATGAATTTGGAACTACCGATGTAACAAGAACTATTTCATTAAATAATCAAAATCAAAGAATTAAAAATATTTTTACAAGAGTCCTTAAAGGACATATCGCTGTTTCAAGTTACAAATTAAGAGAAAATACCTCTGGTTCAAATATTGATATAAGAGCTAGAAAATACTTAAAAGAAATTGGTTTAAATTATTCGCATGGTACAGGTCATGGAGTTGGTTATTTCTTGAATGTACATGAGGGGCCACATGCAATTTCAAAAGGAAATAAAATTAGATTAAAAGAAGGAATGGTACTTTCCAATGAACCAGGTTATTATGAAAAAAATAATTTTGGTATTCGGATTGAGAACCTGATTTTTGTAAAGCAACAAAATAAAAAAAGGATCTTTGAAAATTTAACCTTAGCTCCAATAGATAAAGATTTAATAGTGAAAAAAATGCTTAATCGAAGAGAAATAAATTGGCTGAACAAGTATCACAAAACAGTGTTTAAAAATCTAAAAAAGGGGATGAATAAATCTGAAATTAATGATCTTAAAAAGGCTTGCTCAACTATTTAAAATTTTATTCCAATCTTTTTCTAAAATTATTTTTATATCAAATTGTTTAGCTTGATCGATTTTTCTTTTTGTTGGCTTAGTGTCTCCAACTACTAAAATATCAAGTTTTTTAGAAATAGATCCTAGAACTTTTCCACCATTATTTTCTACAATAGCTTTTGCTTCTGATCTACTCATATTTTTAAATCCACCTGTAAACATCAATTTCTTGTTAGAAAATTTTCCATCATTATTTTGGATAGAAAAATCATTTATAGTCAATTTTCTAATGAGTTTTTTTGTTATTATTGTGTTAGTTTGGTTTAAAAAAAAATTATCAATCGATTTTATTTGCGTCTCACCTATGCCATCAAGTTCTGATAAATTGACTAAAATTTTTTTTCTATTTTTATTTTCAAATAATCTTGAAAACTCTTTAATTGAGCCAAAAAAACCAGCTAAAATTTTTGCATTTCCTTGCCCAATATGTCTAATTCCTATAGAAAAAATAAATCTATCTAAAGCAATTGTTTGAGATTTTGTAATGGCTTTTTTAAGATTATTTATAGATAGATCACCCCAACCCTCAAGATTCTTTATTTTATTATAATCTATTTCAAAAATGTCTGACGGCTCTCTAATTAATTTTAAATTCCAAAACTCATCGATAACTTTCTTGCCTAACCCATCAATGTTGAAAGCTTCCTTTGAGACAATATGTTTGAGTTTTTCTTTTGCAATAAATTTACATTCATACCCTTTGGTGCACCTACGAACAGCATCCTCTTTTTTTGTTGTAGAGCTTATCTCTTTACTAGTAAAAGACCCACAAAGGCACTTGATTGGAAAAACAAATTTTTTACTTTGTTTTTTTCTTTTTGAAATATCTACTGAAATAACTTGTGGTATTACATCTCCTGCTCTTTGAATTAAAATAGTATCACCTACTCTTATATCTTTTCTTTTTATCTCATCTTCGTTGTGTAGTGTGGCATTAGATACTACCACTCCTCCAACAGTCACTGGTTCTACTTTTGCAACAGGTGTAATTGCTCCTGTTCTTCCAACTTGTATAATTATGTCGTTTATTTTTGTAACAGCCTTTTCAGCTGAAAACTTATAAGCAATAGCCCATCTAGGTGAATTAGAGGTGTTGCCCAATCTTTTTTGTAATTTTAAATCATTGACTTTAAAAACAATCCCATCAATGTCGTAATCTAGTGTAGATCTTAAACTGTCTATTTTCGAATGTTGTTTTTCAATCATTTCGATATCATTCACTATCTCTGATAATGGATTGGTTACAAAACCCCAATCGTTTATTTTTTTTAAAAATTCAGATTGTTTTGAAAACACCATAGGTTGTACCTCTCCAAAACCATACGCAAAATATTTTAGAGGGATTTTAGCTGTTTCTTTTGAATCTTTTTGCCTTAAAGATCCACCGGCAGCATTTCTAGGATTGGCAAATTTATCACTTAAATTTTTGAAGTCTTTTTTACTTATGTATATTTCACAACGAACCTCTAATAAATCAGGAGGATTTGAAATGTTAATTTTTTTTGGAATATTTTTTATTGTTTTAATATTTTCTAGTATATCTTCACCAATTGTTCCGTCTCCTCTAGATAGACCTCTAATAAGTAAACCTTTTTCATATATTAACGTTGCAGAAATTCCGTCTATTTTAGGTTCACTATATAATTCAGCCTCATTATCATTTTGCATACTTAAAAAATTTTTAATTTTCTTTACAAAATCGATCATATCTTCTTTATCAAATGCATTTGATAGTGAAAGCATTGGGCGAAGATGTTTAATTTTTTTGAATTTATCTGATGGTGGTGACCCGACTAAATCATTTGTTAAGTTAAGCTTTTTAATAAATTTATTTTTATTCTCTATATCAAAAATCTCTTTTTTTAAGTTATCATAATCTGAGTCAGAAATTTTTGGATTATCAAGCTCATAATAAAATTTATTATGTTTTTTTAGTAAGTCCAATTTTTTTATGAAGTCATTTTTTATTTTTTTATTTTCTTCCATATTTTTTAAATAATCTTATCTAAAATACCCTTAAGAAAATTTTTTTCTTTTTCTGATTCTTTATCTTTTTCCTTTTTTTTAATTTTATAATCTTTATTTAGTATTTTGTAGGACTGCTCAAACCATTCGCTACTGTTGTAATTATAACCTAAAATACTAGCGTATTTTTTAGCTTCATCTTTAAGGCCTAAATGATAGTGAATTTCAACCAGTCTGTGTAAAGCTTCCTCTATAAAAATAGTTCTCTCATAATCTTCAACAATATTTTTTAATCTTTTTATTGCAGGTACCCATTTTTGAACAGATATGTAGTATTTAGCAACATACAACTCTTTAGCCGCTAATTGATTCAATATTAAGTTTTTCTTAAAATTAAGATCGATTGCATAATCAGTATTTGGATATTTTTTTACAAAAAAATTAATTTTTTCCCTTGCTTTTAATAAAGGGCCAAGGTCTTTTTTTTCATCACTAATTTGCTCAAAATAAATTACCGCAATAAGATAATGAGCATAAACAACATTTTTATCTCCTGGATAAGTTCTTAAATATCTATTTAAATTTTCAAGTGCTTCATCGTAAAAATTAATGCCGTAAAGGCAAAAACTTGACATGATTGATGCTTTTGCAGCATAATCTACTTCTTTAAAGTTAATTTCAGCTTGAGAAAATTTTTTTTCTGCAAAAAAATACTGTCTTTCATCAAATGCCTTAATTCCTTCTTTATATAATTGATATGCATCCTCTTTTTCTACTGGTTCATACTGTACTTTTTTATCTTGCGAGCACGAAAAAATAAATAAAGCTAATATAATGATTGGTAAAATTCTAGGTGACATTAAAAAGTAATATCAGAATATGATCAAATCGTAAATTTAAACGATTAAGCGCCAATAGCTACTGGATTTTCAAAGGATTTTTGATTTTCTTTTTCATTTTTTTCAGAATTTTCAAAGCTCCAGTTTGCTTTTTCGGAAAAAAACTTTTTCAATAATTTGTTAGTTAACGCATGTCCACCTTGTGATGTCTTAATATGGCCAAATATTCGATTACCTGATAACATTATATCACCCAAGCAGTCCAGGATCTTATGATATACAAACTCATGTCTATTTCTTAGTCCATCCTCATTTAATATTTTGTCTCCCTGAACTACAATCGCATTATCTAGTGAACCCCCTTTTGCTAAACCCATTCTTTTGATGCTATCTATATCTTCATAAAGACAAAAAGTTCGAGAATTATATATAGAAGTCAAATCGTCATTGCTTAATTTAAACTCTTTTCTTCTAGTTCTAATTAGAGGATTATTAAAGACTATCTCAAAATCAATTATTAAGTCATGGTTTAAAGGTTCTATTGAAATATATTTCTGACCATCTTTTACTTCCACTTTTTTAAGAGCTTTAATGAATTTTTTTGGTTCTTTTTGTTCTTGAATACCTACTGATCTTATAGCGTCCACAAAATCAACTGCCGAACCATCCATTATCGGAATCTCTGGAGCATTTACTTCGACTAAAGCGTTATCAATTCCTTCCCCATAAAAAGCTGCCATTAAATGTTCAACTGTGGAGATGCTTGCGCCTTTATCATTTTTTAATTTAGTGCACAAAATTGGCTCAACGACATTCTCAAAATTTGCGTGAATTATATTATTCTCTTTTAAATCAATTCTTTTAAATACTATACCTGTATTAACTTTAGATGGATTTATTTTTAATGTGACTTCAACACCGTTATGAAGCCCAATACCTTTTAGCTCGATTTTATCTCTTATAGTTTCTTGATATATTTTAGGCATCAGGCTTTATACAAAATCGTGATCAGTGAATTAAAACACTAAATATTTCTAAAAATAACAAAATATTATTTAAAAATTAGATCAAAAAAACGTGCTATCAAAGACTTTTTTTCTTGTATAATTGGAACCGCTTCCTTTTTCCACCCATATTGAACAATTTTATATGCATTATTATAATATTGTTCCTGAGTGTAAGTGTCTAAAAAACTTAATTTGAATAAATTGTTTTTTGAAAAAGAGCTCCGCAAACTACTTTGAAAACTTTTGTAAATAGATCTATCCAATATTTCCAAAAAAATTGGTATTTCTTTTTTTAATAGGCTTTTTATATTTATATTTTTAAAAAATATTAAATCTGATATCTCTGTTATCCTTGCAAAGGCAATATCAATTAAAAGTTTTTTTTTTATTTTCCTAAAGTTTTCTCCATCAAAAAATTTTTCTTCGATCATTTCATTTTCTTCTTTTTTTTCTGTAAAAGAAGAGTTAGATAAAATATTTTTTACTTTATCGTAATTTAGAGCTACAATTTTTGAAATATCTTTTATAATAATATCTGTTCCAAAATTAAATTTTTGAGTAAATCTTAAAGAGGAATTTTCGAAAAAAATTAATTGAGAATAATCTTTATATAATTGAATTTTAAAAAAAGTTTCTAATTTTAGATTATTGTCAATCAAAAAAGCGCCATCAATAAAGTTTTTTGAAATTATCTTTTTAATTTTTAAATGACATTTTTCAAAAATATTTTTTAAATTTTTATAATCATTAATATTTATTAAAAAAAAAGATAATTCTTGAGAATAAAAATTACCAAATAAACCTATAGGTAAATTTATAGTGGATTTATTATCTAGAAGGTTTTTTGAATTAAAAATATGTAAAATTTTTTTATTTTTTTCTGTTTCATTTATTTGTATTTTTAAAAAATTAATTATAAATGTTACATCCTCTTTAGATAATTGAGATCCATTTAATTTTTTATAACCTGAGAAAGTTAGAATAGAACAATCAAAGTTATCTATGATAAGTATGATTTCTTTGAATGTAAAATTTAGTTTTTGTTCAATTAAATAAATATTTTCTTTTATTAGATTACAAAAAATTTTTAAATCTACTATTCTTTTTTCTTTTAAGCCTTCAATTGGAATAACATTCTCGTAAATCAGATTTAAATTATCGCCTTCTTTGTTTTCAAAAGCTAGAAAAACAAAATTTGAATCATTAATTTCTAAAAAAAGAATTGGCGAATTTATTTTCATTTCTATTTCAAAATTAGTTGGTTTTTTATTCTGTAATCAAAAATTTTATATTTTTCAAAATTATATTTATCTTGAATACTCATAAAGTTTATTAAACTCTCTTCATATTTTTTTATAGGTAATTTTATGATTTGTTTTTTTTTTGTTATCAAATCCCACCTTCTTGATTCAAAAAAGTAAAATTTATCAATTATTTCGATTGGGAAATTTATTTTTTTAAGACTTTCAAAAAAAATTTGAAAATTTTCTTTATTTCCAAAAATAATAGGAAGATCTTTAAATTGTTTATAATCACTAAAACTAATTATATCGTTATTAGCAGTATAATAATATTTTTTCTTTTTATTTTGTAGTATTGCTATTGGTTGTTTTTCAAATATTGTAATATTTATAGTATTGGGATATTTTTTTTTTATTTTAAAACTATCTATAAAATCTATTTCATTTAGTTTTTTTTTAATAATTGTTGTATTAAGAAATACAATGTTATTTCCATTTATAAACTTTATATTTTCGATTATCTTTTTATCACTAACGATATAGTTATTTTTAATTGTAATATTTTTAACATTAAGAAATGAAAAAAAATTATAATGGTTTTGTGAATTATAAGTACTCAAAACTAAAAGCAAACATAAAGAAATCGTAATTCTTTTTTTCATCTATTAATGCTAGCATCCAATAAAATTCTCTCAACCAAAGATGAAAAATTAATTCCGCAATGTTTCGCTATTTCAGGCACTAAAGATAGATTTGTCATTCCAGGCTGTGTATTAAGTTCTAATAAATAAAATTTGCTTTTAAAATATTTAAAATCTGATCTTGTTACACCCTTACATTTAAGAGCTGTGTGAGCTTTTTGAGCAATTTTGAGAACTTTGTTATATTCCTGTTTCTTTAAATTTGCTGGCATAACATGTTCCGTTTTTGCGGATTTGGTATATTTGGCTTTGTAATCATAAAATGATCTTTTAGGAATAAGTTCAATTGCCCCTATTGCCGAGTCGTCTAATACAGCTACTTGAACTTCTTGACCTCCAATAAATTCTTCAAAGATTATTTTATTATATTTTTTGTTAAGTGCTTTTGATGAGCTATATAAATTAGAAAAGTCTTTACAAATTTTTACTCCCAGACTGGAACCTTCGTTTGTAGGTTTTACAACAATTGGAAATTTAATATTTTTTCTTTCAATTTGTTCTTTAAGTTTTTTTTTGCTTATTTCATTTTTTTTTAAAGAGAAATATTTTGGTGTTAATATTTTATTTTTTGTAAAAATTTCTTTAGAAATAACTTTATTCATTGCATTATATGAACTAATTATACCTGAATGAGTATAAGGAATTCTTAAGTATTCAAAATAACTTTGAGCAACACCGTCCTCACCATCTTTTCCGTGTAAAGCATTAAAAATTACATCAGTTTTAGATTTGTCTAGTAAATTAAAATTATTATATTTAGGATCGAATAATGAAACTTGATATTTCTTTTTTTTTAAAGCTTTTATACAAGCCTTTCCGCTATCAAGACTAACTGCTCTTTCACCCGAATTTCCACCTAATACTACTGTTACTCTTTTAAATTTAGTTTTACTTTTTTTCACCAATTATTTTAATCTCTAATTCAAGATTAATTCCTGTTTTTTCTATTACTGTTTGTTTTACTTTATTAATCAATTTTTCAATATCTTCTGACTTAGCTTTTCCATTATTGACAAAAAAATTACAATGTTTTTTTGAAATTGATGCATCACCTTCTTTAAATTCTTCACATCCGGTTTCTTTTATTATTTGCCAAGCCTTTTTTTCAGGGCTTAAATTTTTGAATGTGCTGCCACATGTTTTTATCTGACTAGGTTGAGATTTTTTCTTTTTATTTATCATTTCGAGTTGTTTTTTTTCAATTAGTTGTTTTGACTCAATTTTTCCCTTTAATTTTACTGAAGTAATAATGTAATCATAAGGTAAATCTGTTCCTCTATAAAAAAAATTTATTTCTTTAGCTTTAATCTCTTTTTCTAAACATTGATTAATATCAATTACTTTAATTGATGATAAAATTTGTGAAATATCATAGCCATAACATCCGCTATTCATGATAACTGCTCCTCCAATTGAACCCGGTATACATGATAAAAATTCAAGTTTACTAATTCCTTGTTCCAAAGCAAATTTAGAAACTTTTCTATCTAAAACTGCAGCACCGACTTCAATTGTACTATCATCTACTAATTTTATATTTGAAAAACCTGAACCAAGTTTTATCACTACACCTTTTATTCCTTTATCTCTGATAAGAGTATTAGAGCCTGCACCAAGAATTGTAGTTTTAATTTTGTTTTTTTTATTAACTTTCAAAAATTCTATAAGTTCATAATTATCTTTAGGTTTAAAAAAATATTCAGCTGGACCTCCTAAATTGAACCAACTGTAATTAGCAAGTTTAATATTTTCTGAAATATTTTTATTAAACTTTTTAATCAATTCTTGATCTAAACTCATAAAATATTTTTAAGTTCTCTCATCCACTTGGTTATTGAGCCAGCGCCCATACCGATCACAATTTCATTATGTATCAAATTTTTTTTGAGATAATTTGCTAATTCTTCATGATTATTGATCAAAATTACCTGTGTATTCGATCCTTTGGATATTAATTTGGCAAAGTTAATCTGACTGAATTTTGTATTTTTTTTTTCTCCTGCGGCATATATAGGGCAGAGTAGAACAAAATTCGATTTAGAGAACGATTTTGAAAACTCTTTTTTTAGAGATAATACTCTCGAATATCGATGAGGTTCAAAAACTGAAATTATTTTTCTATCTTTATAAACATTTTTAACACCGTCCAAAATTGAATGTATTTCTGTAGGATGGTGAGCATAATCATCATAAAAGTCATTTTTGTTTTTTGTAAATATTTTTGTCATTCTTCTTTGTACACCAGAAAATTGTTTCAAAGATTTTTTAATTATATTTTGATTAACTCCTAAGTTTAAACAAACAATTATAGCCGCTGCTGCATTTAATACATTGTGTTTTCCAAGTAGTTTCAGCTGAATATTTTTGATTTTTTTGATTTTGCCTTTAAGATTTTTGAAGTTCAAATCAAAGCAGGTATATTCAATCTTATACCTTATATTTGAAATTTGGTAATTGGCAATATTGCTCTCACCATAAGTAAGAATATTTTTATTTTGTATTTTGCTATAAATGTTTTTTATATTTTTATTGTCAATGCAAACTATAGCTTTACCAGTTGGAGGCGTTTTCTCTAAAAATTTAACAAATGAATTTTCCAAGTTTTTATAATTTTTATAATAATCTATATGTTCATTATCTATATTGGTAACTATTGAGTAGTTTATGGGTAGTTTAAGAAAGCTTCCATCAGATTCATCTGCTTCTAGAATAGCCCATTCTCCCTTACCAAGTTTTGCATTACTTCTAAATGAATTAATGACCCCGCCATTTACAATAGTCGGGTCCAATTTTTGATCAGATAAAATTTTTGACACTAACGAAGTTGTGGTCGTTTTTCCGTGTGATCCCGTAATGATAATATTCTTTTTTAAAGAAACTACATCGGCTAATACTTCAGCTCTTGAGTAAATAGGTATTTTATTTTTTTGAGCGTACTTAATTTCATTGTTATTATTTTTAATAGCAGAAGATTTGACTAATATTGTGCAGTTTCTTACATTTTTTTTTGAATGGCCAAGAAAAACTTTTATTCCAGCTTTGGAACAAATAACTGTGTTTTTGTTTTTACTTTGATCACTACCTTGAATTTTAAAACCCATATTTTTCATTATTTGTGCTAAGCCACTCATACCTATGCCGCCAATACCAACAAAATGTATAATCTCTTTTTGACCTAAATTAATTCTTTTCATGTAAAATTTTTTTTAAAGCTTGACTAATATTTTTATATACATTTTTGTCAGAATATTGTCTTTGATTAAATATAATCTCATTTAATACTGAGTTATTATTGTAAAGTTCTTTAATAAGTAAAAATAATTTGTCATTTAAATCTTTTTCCTCAATCAAAAAAGAAAATTTTTTTTTACAGTAATATATCCCATTTTTAAGTTGATGATTGTCTGCAGATGAGGGTAAAGGAACTGAAATAAAAGGAATATTTGCATTTGTCAGCTCTGCTAAGATAGATGAACCAGATCTTGTGATTGCTAAATTAACTTTGGAAAAATATTCAGTTAGATTATGACTAAAGTTAAAAATCTCACAATCAATGTTAGAATTTTTATAATATAATTTAAGTTCATTATTTTGACTAGGTAAACAATGCTGAAAAATTTTAAGAGGTATACCTAGTCTGGAGCATTTTTGGAAAATTTTAGGTAATATTTCTGCAAAAACATGTGCAGCTTGGCTGCCTCCAAGAACTAAAATTTGAAATATTTTAAAATTATAATTTTTGTCTTTATTCTTGGAATAATTTATTATTTCTTTTTTTATTATATTTCCTACCTTAATTATTTTACCTTTGTACCGAAAGGGAATGCCTTCTAATTCCTCATTTGAAATAAATATTTTATTAGCAAAAGGCATTAAATATTTATTTGCTTTTCCAATAATAAGATTATTTTCATATATTATAAACTTAATTCGTAAAACACTAGCGGCGATACAAATAGGAAAAGAGGCGTAGCCACCCATACCGAAAATTATCGACGGTCTATTAAATAACAAAAATATAAATGACCTTATTATTGCATAAATGACTAACAATGATGAAAAGAATAAAGTTAATAAATTTTTTCTGTTTATTTTGTTTGATGGTAATATAAAGGTCTTAAAATCTTTAATTCCTTTTAAATATTTAGATCCCCTTATGTCAGTCACTAATTGAATATTATAATTTTCTGAGTCTAAATGTTCTGCTAAATTATAGCCTGGAAAAACATGCCCCCCAGTTCCTCCAATTGCTATTAAAGTTTTTATTTTTTTATTCATATAAATAAGATTTATTTTTTGTAAAATTTAAAATTATTCCTGCAAGTATTGCGCTACCTATTAAAGAAGAGCCACCATAGCTCAAAAATGGCAAAGTCATACCAGTGGTTGGTATCAAACTAGTATTAACACCAACATGAATAAAAGTTTGAAAAATTAGTAGTGTTGCAAGCCCACAAAGAGAAATTTTAATTAATTGAGTTTCTTGATTAATGCTATTTTTGATTATTCTAAAAGAAATATATAAAAAAATTAAAATAATAATAATTGAAATCAATGATCCGTATTCCTCAGAGATAATTGCAATAATATAATCTGTATGGGCTTCAGGTACGTTATCTTTTAAAATTCCTTCTCCCATACCTTGGCCTGTTAACCCGCCAAGTTTAATTGCATCTAAAGCTGCAGATGATTGAAATGCGTCACCTTTATTTGGGTCTATAAAAGAGACCAAGCGGTTAATAATATAGCCAAATTTTTCTGGCATTAATAATAATAAACCACTTATTGAAATTAAAAAAATTGAAAAAAAACTAAAAATAAAAAAAAGGCTAACACCAGAAATAAATACTGTTGCAAGCCAACTTCCAACTAATAAAATACACTGTCCTAAATCTGGTTGGTCGACTAGTAGAATTATTACTGAAGTTAATAATAGAAAACTGAAAATATATCTGATTTTTAGGTTTTTTATTTTCTCCAATGTCAAAACTTGAACTGTTATCAAAATAAAAAAAGGTTTTAATAGTTCTATTGGTTGCAACCTAAAAAAATAAAAATCTAACCATCTTCTCGCACCTTTTACTTCAATTCCAAAAAAAGGAACTAGAGCTAAAAAAATAAGAGAAATAGAAAATAGTGGAAATATAAATCTTTTTAATAAATCAGTTTCGATAATTGATATAAAAATCATTATAAATAAAGCAAGTAAAGTAAAAATCAAATGTTTAGAAAAAAAAAAGTAGAAATCTTTATTCAATCTTTCTCCTGCTAATGATGATGTAGTTGAAAAAGAAAAAAATAATCCAAGAAAAAATAATATTAAAAATGAAAAAAAAATTTTTTTGTCAATATTTCGCCAATAATTACTGAATTTCAATTTAATAGAATTTTCGTACATAATATTTAACTAATTTTTTAAATTCTTCACCTCGTTCCTCAAAATTAGAGAACTGATCATAGGAGGCGGATGCTGGGCTTAAAAGAATAGAATTACTTTTTTTGTTAAATAGATTTATATCTTTTAAAACCTCTATTACAGATTTTTTTAAATTATATGTAACTTTATAATTAAGCTTATTGTGTAGCTGTTTTTTAAAATAATTTATATTTTTGCCAATAATATAGGTATTGATGATATTTTTTTTTAAGTATTTTAAATCAATTTTATCACTTTTTTTTGGTAATCCCCCTACTATCCAAAAAATATTTTTTGTATTGTTTAGTGCAAATTTTGTAGCTTGAAATGACGTTGCTTTTGAGTCATTTATGAATATACAATTTTTCTTTTTAAGAAAAATTTCGTATCTATGTGGTAAACCCACAAAAGAATTTAAAGATCTTACTAACAATTTTTCTTTTATTTTAAAAAGCTTTGATAATTCAAAAACATGAGACATATTTTCATCATTGATATCTGACTTGAGATAAGAATTCATAATTTTTTTTTTTATTTTTTTGTAAAAGGAAATTTTTGGAATAATTAAATTACTAGAAAAATTTCTTTTTTTAAATTCATTTTTCAATTTTCTATCTATAAGAGCATATTGAAATTTTTTCTGTAAGGAAAAAATTTTAAATTTTGAATTAATATATTGTTTCATGCTTCCATGCCAATCTAAGTGGTCATTACTAATATTTAGTAGTATAGCGTAATCAGGTCTAATATATTTGGAGTGAGAAAGCTGAAATGAGGAAGCCTCAATAATTAAAATATGATTTTTTTTTATCCTTAAATTTAATATAGGGGTTCCGATATTTCCACCTATTATACTTTTAAAACCGTTAGCCTTTAAAATATGTGAAATTATCTTACAAGTGGTTGATTTTCCATTAGTTCCGGTAACTACTATAGTTTTAAAAAATTGTTTTAGAATAAAAATTAAATCAATATCTGTAATTATTTTATGATCATATTTGTTTAGATTTTTCTTAAATTTTGAATTTATTAAACTTATACCTGGGCTTAAAATGATATAATCTACCTGTTTAAAGGTTTGTTTTAAATTGATAGGTCTTTTTTTTTTAAATAAATTTTTATTATTATCATCCCAGACTTGGTAATTTTTAATTGAATTTTTTTTAAAAAATTTAACCACGGATCGTCCTGTCGAACCCAAACCATAAACTAAAAAAGATAGCTCTCTTAAATTTTTTATAGATTTCATCCGCTACCTGAGTTTTAATGTAGCTAATCCCACTAAAGCAAGAATAATAGCAATAATCCAAAATCGAATTACAATAGTTGATTCTGCCCAACCTTTTTTTTCAAAATGATGGTGAATTGGTGCCATTTTAAAAATTCTTTTTCCAGTTAATTTGAAGGATATTACTTGAATAATGACTGACACTGTTTCAAGGACAAATAGACCTCCAATAATTGCTAACACTATTTCATGCTTTACTATTATAGCTATAGCAGCCAATGAACCGCCTAAAGATAGAGATCCAGTATCGCCCATAAAGATTTTTGCAGGTGGAGCGTTATACCATAAAAAACCTAAACAGGCGCCTACTATAGATCCACAAAATATTGAGAGCTCACCAACATCAGGAATATATTGAATTTGAAGATATTCAGAAAATATTGTGTTACCAACTACATAACATATCAATGTAAAAGATAATGCTACTAACATAACCGGAACTGTGGCTAGACCATCGAGACCATCAGTAAGATTTACAGCATTTGAAGCTCCAATAATAACAAATAAACCAAAAGGTATAAAAAATATCCCTAAATCGAAAATTAAATTTTTAAAAAAAGGAAAGTAAATTTCATATAAATATTCATGATTAGAAAACTTAATTAATATTATCAAAGCTAGAGCGCTAATAATTAATTGTCCTAAAAATTTATAAGTTGATTTTAAACCACGTGAATTCTTAAATTTTATTTTTAAAGTATCATCAAGAAGACCCAGTGCACCAAGACTTAATGAAACAAATATTAATGTCCAAATGTAGATATTTGATAGATCAGCCCAAAGCAAAGTGCCCGAAATGATGCCAATAATAATAATTACTCCACCCATTGTAGGTGTTCCTGATTTTTTCACTATATGGTCTATCGGTCCATCTTGTCTAATTGGTCCTGTGATCATTTTTTCTGAAAAAATTCTTATTAATGGTGCTCCTATAATAAAAACAACTATTAATGACGTCATTACAGATAATCCAGTTCTAAATGTTAGATACCTAAATACATTCAAGAAAGAATATTGCTCTATTAATGATGTAAAAAAATGAAATAACATTTAATAACCCTTTATTATTCTTTTGCTTAAATTATTTAATCCTGTTGCATTAGATCCTTTAATCATTAAGTAATCATTATTAGCTATAATGTCATTTAAAATAAAATCTACATCTTCTTCCTGTTGAAATATATTCCCACGTTTTTTTTTATCGATATTTTTGTAGGTAAAAAGGGTTCTTGGGCCTTTAATAAACACTTTATCGATGTCAGAATTGTTAATAACTTTTGAAAGATCTTTATGAAGTATTTCAGATTTTCCTCCTAGCTCTAACATATCACCAAGCAAGAGATACTTTTTAAAATTATTTTTTTTTATTGAGCTAAAATTTTTAATAGCATTTTTTACAGACAATGGATTTGCATTATAACTTTCATCAATAAGATTAAAATTTTTATTATATCGTTTAATTTTATGTATTTTTCCTCTTCCAGATGAAGGTTGGTAGTATTTAAAATGTCTAACTACTTTTTTTAAGTCAAGTTTTAATTCTTTTAATAGAGCTATTGAAGCCAATATATTATAAACATTTAAATCTTTTACCTTTATCTTTAAAATTTGATCTCTTGTTTTAATACCTAATTTATAATTTCTGTTAAATTTTTTTGTTGTTGTTGCTAAAATATCTGATTTAGAATTAAATCCAAATGAAATAACTTTAAGATTTTTTAAATTCGCTTTTTTCTCTAAATATTTAAAATATTTATCGTCACGATTTAGTATAAGCGTTCCTCCTTTCTGAATATTATTAATTATTTCCCCTTTAGCGTCTGCTATGCTTTTTAAATTTCTGAAATTTTCAATATGGGCTTCACCAATATTTGTAATAATACCAATATCTGGTTTAATAAGTTTGGAAAGCGAGTGTATTTCTCCCTTTTTACTCATGCCAACCTCGAAAACTCCGTATTCATGTTTAAAATGTAAATTTGATAAGCTTAATGGCACCCCGTAACGATTATTATAAGATTTAGGTGAACTTACAGTTTTTCCATAATTTCTTAATAAATCATTAATTAAGTTTTTTAATGATGTTTTGCCAGCACTTCCTGTAATAGCAAAAACTTTAGCATTAGTTTTGTTTCTCTTCATTGATGCAAAATTATTTAAAAATTTAATTTCATTATCCACCTTAATAAGGTGTTTTCTGAATTTATTAATTTTCTTTGAAGATAAAATATGTCTTGCTCCTTTTTTCAGTGCTTGGGAAATATAATCTTTTCCATCATTTTTTTTTCCTTTAATTGTTAAAAAAAGATTGCCTTTTTTTACAATTCTGGAGTCAATCGCAAGACCATGAAAATTTTTTAAGTTTTCATTTTTACAAATCTTTTGAATTATTTCTTTATTTTGAGAAAAATTTAAATCTTCTTTTGTTTTTTTTGTAATCAGTTTTATATTTTTAATTATTTTTTTATCAGAAAAAGAAATTACCTTATTTTTGTAAATTTGTTCGCTTTCATGTCCTTTTCCGGCTACAAGAATAGTTTCTTTTTGCTCGGCATTTAAAATTGCAGTTTTAATTGCTTTAGCTCTATCACCAATTTCAAAGAAATTATTATTCTTTTTTAGATTTTTTATTATTTCATTTCTAATTTTTTGAGGGTTTTCTTTTCTTGGATTATCGTCCGTAACATAAATTTTTTTACAATTAAGACTTGCTATTTGGGCCATCTTTGGTCTTTTCTTATAATCACGATCCCCTCCACACCCAAAAACTAATGAGATATTTTTACCATGCTTAATTTTTAAATAATTTAGGACTTTAAGTAGTGCATCTGGCGTGTGAGCAAAATCCACATATACATTTATTTGATTTGGAAATTTTTTCACAAGTTCTAATCTTCCCTCAACGTTTTTAACACTCTTTAGTGTTTTGAAGATTTTTTTTTCACTTAAACCACATAACCGAGCAGCAGCAGCAGCCATAGATAAATTTTTTAATTGGAATTCATACGGTTTAATGCCAAAACTTTTTAATATTTTATTTTCAATTATTCTAATATCTACTAATCGTAACCCTCTCTTTTTGGAAATTCTTTTTAAAATTTTAAATTCATTAATTGTATTATCAGAAATAACTACATTGTTTTTTCGTAAGATATCTTTAAAGAGGTGTAATTTTGCATTCAAGTATGACTTCATATTTTTATGATAGTCTAAATGATCTTGAGTAAAATTAGTGAAAACTCCTGCTTTAAGTCTCAAATGCTCAATTCTTTTTTGATCTAAGCCATGACTTGACGCTTCAATAATAACATTTTCTATTCCTTTCTTTTTAATTTTATAAAGTATTCTATGAAGATCGATTGTGTCAGGAGAAGTTAGTTCAGTTCTTATAATTTTTTTTCTAATTTTTACTCCTAGGGTACCGATAGATGCAACCGGTATATTATTTCTATCTAAAATTTGATAAAACAAATCCGCAACTGAGGTTTTACCGTTAGTACCCGTTACAGCTATAATATTTTTTGGTTTTAAATTATAAAAATTTGAGGCTATTTTGCTTAATAAATATCTTACATTAGATGTTTTTACTAATTTTATCCTTTTTTTATTATTACGAAAATAAAATTTTTTTGAACAAACTATTACTGCAGCTCCCTTTTTAACTGCTTCACTAATAAATTTTTCCCCATTAAATTTTTTCCCTTTAATTGCAAAAAAAATAAATCCCTTTTTTACTTTCTTGCTATTAATTGAAAGACCCTTAATCTTTATTTTTTCTTCTTCTTTTGTGAGGTTTTTAATTATTTTTTTCAGCAACATATTTTTGATTAAAATCTTTATTATTTATGGCTAAAATAGGTCCAATTTTTTTTATTATTTTGCCTGCTACGTATACTGAATTCCAACCAGCCTCATTTCTAAATGCTTTAATTTTCATTCCCTTATAATCATAAATTAAATTTTTAGCGACCCGAGGGTTCTCAAGCATTACTAACAGAACATATTTTGGAGCGTGAGTAGGAAAAACTGAGATGAAAGTATTTAAGTTTTCATCTTTATGTTTGTAATTTTGTGAAGTTCCTGTTTTTCCACCAATATAATATCCATTAATATCTGCAAGTTTGGCTGTTCCATCTTCTTCTGTGACCACTTTTCTTAATATTTTATTAATTCTTGAACTCGTTTCGTCTGAGATTAGTCTGCCAAGATCTTCTTGGTTTTCCTTTTTTATTAAACTTGGTTTAATTATCTTTCCTCCATTGGCTATAGTCGCATAAACGGTTGCTGCTTGTAGAGGCGTTGTTGTAATTCCATGACCATAAGATACAGTTTCTAATTTACATTTGTTCCAATTAAAAGTTATTGGATTACCAACCTCCTCTAGTTGGATTTCTGGATGTTTTAATAAGTTACTATTATCAAGGAATTTTTTATACTTTTTTTCTCCAATTTTTCTCGCTATCAATAAAGTGCCTACATTTGATGACCTTATTAAAATATCCTCAACTGATAGATTTTTCGGAAATTCTTTTAAGTCAGAAATATTGTATTTGGAACATTTAATTTCTCTTGGAATATTTTTTATTATTGTTTTTGGTGTTACAAGGTTATTATCAATAGCTATAGCTACCGTGAATGTCTTGAAGATTGATCCTAACTCATAAACACCTTTCGTTATTTTGTTTATATATTTTTTATCTCTTAAATTTATTCTATCGTTAATGTCAAAATCTGGTAACGAAACTAATGAAAGTATTTCTCCATTATTAACATTCATCAGTACAGCCGCTGCACCTGATGCCTCAAAAGTAACTAAAGCTTTATTAAGCTCTTTGCTTATTAGATGCTGAATATTTGTGTCTAAAGTTAATTTTAATGGCTGATCTATAAATTGATTATTTTTTAACTCTTTATCAAAATACTTTTCAACTCCTGATATTCCATAATTGTCATAATCAACTTGACCAATTATATGGCTGAACAAATTAGCCTGAGTATAAATTCTTGATTGAAATGGTTCAAAAATAATTCCCTTTTCACCCAGATTCCACAATTTTTCTTTGTCAGTTTGATTAATACGTTTTTTAATGTAAAAATATTTCCCTGCATTAAGTTTTTTCTCAATCTTATCAATCGATAAATTTGGAAAGTTTATTCTTAGTTTAATAAGGAAGTTTTTTTTTTGAGTAATTAATGCAGGATTAACAGCAGCATGAAAAGATTTAATATTTCTTGAAATTAATTGATTGTTTCTATCAACTATATCTCTTCGTAATAATGTAAACTTATTTGGAACATTTTCTTGATTTGAAATATCAATTTTTTTTAACGAAACATGAACGATTCTCATGCTAAAAATCAATATTAATGAAAAAAATAAAAAAAATAGTAAATAAATTCTATCTTGAAAAAAATTTTTTTTTTGTGATATTTTGTTTTTTTTACTAGTTTCTAGATAATCTTCAAAATAAAAACTTTTCTGATTTATATTGTAGTTTTTAATTTTTTTCGATTTTTTTCTCATTTTTTTCTTGTGTTACAAATTTTTTTTTAAGATCAATAAATTCAGACATATCTAAATAGATGTTTGAATATTCCATAATTATATATTTTTCGTTATCTAAATGATCAATTTTGTTATCAATTAAATCAGGCGATGTTAAATAAGAAAAGTCCAAATAGGATTCATTAAAATCTTTTTCTTTTTGGTGAATTATATTGCTTAAATAAAAAATATTTTTTTCTATTTCTCTTGTTTGATTTTTAATAATTGAAGTTATTACTAAAAGAGTTGAAAAAACTAGACAAGATATAAAAATTTTTATTTTATACATTTATAGCCTCGATATTAAGATAACTTCTAAATCTTTGAATTAGATCAGTAGGGTTAAAAAATTTATTATTACTTCTAATTGCGAGGCGTAATTTTGCTGAACGAGATGGATTATTCATATTTATTTCTTGTTCAGTGGGTTTGATAATTTTATTTGAATAACTTTCAAATAGAAAATTTTTTTTGAAATCTTCTGGCAAATATCTTGAGGGTCTTGCTTTATTTTTAGAAAAATTTGAAAAAAAATATTTTACAATTTTATCCTCTATCGAATGAAAACTAATTACCAAAATTTTTCCTCCAGGTTTTAAAAATTTAGAAGCATTAATAAGCCCGTTTATGAGTTCAGTTACCTCTTTATTCACAAATATTCGAAGAGCTTGAAATGTTTTTGTGCTAGGATTTATTTTTTTTTTATGGTTTCTTTTTTTGCTCTTTTCAATAATTTTTACTAGTTCACTAGCCTTAGTAATTTTTTTTTCTTTTCGGATTTTTACAATATTTTTTGCTATTATTGATGCTTCTCTTTCTTCACCTAAAATTTTTATTATTAATTTTAATTGTTTTTCACTTAGACTATTCACAACATCTTGAGCAGATACATCAGAAAGACCCATTGTCATATCCAAATTTTCTTTTGATTTAAATGAAAAGCCCCTCTTAAGATCATTTAATTGAATTGATGAAAGACCTAAATCAAAAATAATTGTATCTACATCCTCTTTTAAAATCCTATCCATCTGACTAAACTTTATTTGATGAAATTTAAATCTATTGTGAAATTTTTTTTCTAATTTTTTAGCTATCGAAATAACTGTAGAATCTCTATCAAAAGCTATAACTTTTGTTTTAGGATACTGGAGTAATCTTTCAGAATAACTTCCCCCACCAAATGTACAATCAACAAAAAGTCCGCCCGAGCCAGGATTTGAGTTTTGTAATATTTCACTCAACATTACTGGAAAATGAGATAATTCCAGTGATGGTTTTTGAGTTTTCATTAATTTTTTTTATAATCATTAAAACTTTTGTCTTCTTAAAAAGGCCGGTATCTCAAAGTCCTCGTCTTCATTAGTATCTTGGTCAAACAATTGTTGTGTATCATTATCAATATCTAATTTCTCGGTCTGTGTGGTTTCTTGATGTTGTTCCTCTGAGAACAACAAAGGAGTATGTTCCTCCTCTGTGTTATTGATCAGATCTCCAGCTTGAGAAGAGTGATTATTAATTTTAGCCTCTGCATTATTTTCTATGTACGACGCACTTTCAATTGATACACCATTAGGAATATCTTCGTTATTAAGGTTATGAGATATTTTATCTTCGGCAATTTTATTTTCTTCCTCGCTTTCAAAACTGTCTATAAGTATATTCTGTTCCTCACTATTTTTTATTTCAAAACTTTCATCTAGTTTCAATGCATTCGCTCCATCAATTGAATTGACTATATTTTTTTCAATATTGTTTTTAGAAAATAGATTTTCTGAAAAATTATTACTTCTGTTGTTGGAGCCATTTACTACGTTTAAAACTGGTCTAGGATCTGGAGAGATAGTGGCCCCTTTCAAAGAGGTAGCTACTATTGAAACCCTTATTTTACCATTCATATTTTCATCTTTGATAGCTCCAAAAATAAGTTCAGCCTCTGGATCAACTTCAGCTCTAATTTTGTTTACAGCTGCATCAACCTCAAATAACTTAATATCGCTTCCTCCAGTGATATTTACTAGCAGTCCCTTCGCACCTTGCAATGTGTATTCATCGATAAGTGGATTGTTTAAAGCTAATTCTGTGGCAGACATGGCTCTATTTTCTCCTTCAGCTTCACCAGTTCCCATCATTGCTTTTCCACTTGAACTCATAACTGTCTCAACATCTGCAAAGTCTAAATTTATCATCCCAGGTCTTACCATTAGATCTGTTATGCTTTGAACTCCGTGCTTTAGTACGTCATTCGATAAACTAAAAGACTCTTCAAAACCAGTTGACTCATTTGCTATTTTAAAAAGATTCTGATTTGGTACAACGATCGTTGTATCTAGATGTCTTTTTAATTCCTCTAGACCTGTTGTAGCTCTTCTCATTCGTTTTGGGCCCTCGTACGAGAAAGGTAAAGTGGTAACTCCAACAGTTAAAATATTCATTTCTCTGGCTGCCTTAGCGATTACGTGTGACGCTCCAGTTCCTGTTCCGCCGCCCATCCCTGAAGCTATAAAAACCATATTGCTACCCTGGATATAATTGACTATTTCATTTATAGACTCATCTGCGGCTGCTTGCCCAATATCATGTTTGGCTCCAGCTCCAAGACCTTTGGTTAGATTCATTCCTATTTGTATCTTTGCATCTGCCTTGCTCATCTTTAAATCTTGAGCATCTGTGTTAACTGCAACAAATTCTACTCCTTGCATTCCTGCTTCTATCATCGCATTTATCGCATTTCCTCCTGCTCCACCAACTCCTATTACTAAAATTCTTGGTTTTAATTCTCTTAATTCTCCACCTCCAACATTTATACTCATATTAAATTTCCCCTTTCTGTTTAGTATCCCATTTTAAATTAGATCTATTTTGAAAAGCTTTTTTTCGAGCAAAAGCTTTAAATTTTTCGAAATTCCCAGGTTCCCAAATCTGAAAAGTCTTTCCAAGCCCTACAAACAAAACATTATTTTTAATTTTAGCATGTATTAGCAGTTTTTGAGATATTGAAACTCTGCCTTCGGTATCAAATTGTAAATTTTCACTTTCTGATAATACTGAAGTAGCAAAATAATCTCTTTTCTCTTCAAAGGGATTTAACGAGTCAATTGTAGCTGATAATTTTTCAATTCTGTCTTGTGAACATGCTTCAAGAGCTGAATGGTTAAACGAAGGATAACTTATGAAACCATTATAACCCAAAGAGCTTAAATGTGATCTAAAGGTAGCTGGCACTGAAACACGACCTTTCTTGTCTATTTTGTTCTCGAAACTTGATAAAAACATATTTATCCAAAAATTCTTTTTTTTTTAATATATTCAAATTCCCCTCCATTATGGGATTAATTGGGATAGTATGGGTTTTTTTAAAATAGTCAATATCTTTATAAACTGTAAATAGTACAAAAGTAGAACAGTATTATAAGATGAGTTTAAGCCAGATAATCTATAAGCCGGGTTCTGTCATTTAAGATGTCATTTCTCTAGGCTTAAATTCGCACTTAAGCTCAAGCGGTTAACCCAGAAGACTAACTAAAGACTGTTTTTTGCAAAAAATGCTTTGTCTTCTCTATTT
>MDTG01199179.1_pt1 | contig 24554 bp, 18 predicted proteins | sample 811421 | NCBI WGS metagenome assembly MDTG01 (sample SAMN05326645, study PRJNA326480) | marine metagenome | isolation source: seawater | place: Pacific Ocean: South East | collected 2011 | reverse complement strand
CCGCCGAGAAGGCGCTGCCCTTGGTCGCGAAGGTGACGGTGGTGTAGACGGTCGAGTAGGGGTCGTAGAGCGTCTCCTTGAGCCCCTTGCCGACGCCGTAGCTCGTCTCGAGCCGGGAGGCGGCCTTCTTGTGCTTGCTCTTCCAGCCGGAATACCAGCGCTTGGCCTTGTCGACCGTCTTCCGCTTCATCCAGCCGGTGGTGTAGTACTCCAGCTTGCTCATGGCGTACATGTCGCCGCCGAGCTCGTAGGGGACGCGGATCTGGTAGGCCTTGAACAGGCTGTTGAGGTCGTAGAGGCGCTTGCTCTCGAGGCGCTTGGCCTCGCTCTCGAAGTGTTTCCAGGGGTTGACCTTGCCGCCGCAGGGGCAGCGGGTCGACTGGAGGGTCTCCGGCCAGCGCCCGCAGGTGCTGCACTTGCCCTTGCCGAGGGCCTGGAACACGAGGTCGTTGAGGGCCTTGGCCGTGGCCGCCTCGATCAGCTGCATCCGGCGCTCGAGCTGCTCCTGCTCGTGCCGCGTCAGCAGATCCATCCACGAAGTCACGTCGGGCATGTCGTAAGGATACTGGATGCCCACGCGAGGGTTCCGGCTCCTCAAGGCGTTGGCAGGCGTGGGCTTGCGTCAGCCGGAGTAGCATTCGCGCTTCATGTCTCAGCCGCCGCTGCTCACGCGCGAGTTCCTGCTCTTGGTCCTGGGGCACTTCCTGCAGGCGCTGGGCTTCTCGTCCATGCTCCTGCTGCCGCTCTATCTCGAGCACCTGGGAGCAGACCGGGGGCAGATCGGCAGCCTGATGGCCCTGGCCGCGCTGGGCGGCCTCCTCTCGCGCCCCGTCGCCGGCTGGGCCCTCGACCGCTACGGGCGCAAGCCCACGGTGCTCTTCGGCACGCTGCTGCTCGTCTCGAGCATGGCCTTGCTCTACGGAGTCGAGGACCTCGGCTGGCTGATCGTGGTCGATCGCCTGCTGATCGGGGTCGCCGTGGGGACCCTGTTCACGGGCTACTTCACCTGGGCGAGCGACCTGATCCCCGCCGAGCGGCGCACCGAGGGGATCGCGCTCTTCGGGGTCTCGGGGCTGCTCCCGATCGGGTTGAACGCCTTCGTGGGGACGCTGAACCTGCCTCCCGAGCGCCTGCCGACCCTGTTCCTGATGCTGGGGGGCCTGATCGGGCTCTCGCTCCTGGTCGTGCTCCCGCTGCCCGAGACCTTGGCTGCCGACGAGCGGGTCGGGAGCGGGGAGGGCGGCCTCGCGCTGCGCTCGCTGCTCACGCGTCAGCTGGCGCCGGTCTGGTTGGCGACGGCGACCTTCGCTGGCTTGGTGGGCCTGTTCTTCGCCTTCGCGACGGTGACCGCCAAGGCGCGCGGGATCGCCAGCCCGCCGAGCCTGTGGCTGAGCTACTCCCTGGGCGCGGTCGGGGTGCGCCTGCTCGGCGGGCGTCTGCCTGATCGGGTCGGACCGCACAACCTCGTCGCGCCGGCGCTGGGGCTCTACGTGCTGGCGCTGCTGGTGTGCGCGCGCGGCGAGAGCCGCGAGGCCTTCCTCTTGGCGGGGCTCCTGGGCGGGCTCGCGCACGGCTACTGCTTCCCGGTCCTGGTCGGACAGGTCGTGGATCGCTCGCCGGCGCGCTACCGCGGCTCCGCCATGGCGGCGTTCACGGCGCTCTGGCAGGCGACGGAGCTGGTCCTGCCGCCCCCCGCGGGTCGCTTCGCCGACGCGCACGGGGACGCGGCGATGTACCTGCTCGCGGCGAGCGCGGCCGTGGTCGGCCTGGGGGCTTGGGCTGCCTTGGAGGGGCGCTTTGGAGAGGGTCCCTCGCCTGCGCTGGTGACGCCAGCGGTCGCCCTGGCTGCTGAGGGCGGGGCTGGCGAGGGCGGGGCGCCGGAGGGCCTGAGGTGAACGTCGACGCGTGGTTTCCGCTCGCCGTGGCGAGCCGTGAGCTAGAGGTCAGCGCGGAGGCGCGCGCCGCCATGCTGGCCGACCTCGCGCCGAGCGTGGCGCAGGCCGCGGCGCAGCGGCGCCCCGGCGTGGCCTGGACGGGCGACGTCAACGAGGCGGGGGGGCTCCACCGGCGGCCCGCCTTCGCGTGGCTCTGCGGGGAGATCGCGCGCGAGGCCCGCGCCTTCGCGGCGGTCCTCGGGTGCGAGGTCGAGCGGCTGCGCTTCTCCTACCTGCAGACCTGGGCGGTTCTGTGCGGACCGGGGGAGGCGGTGGCTAGTCACACTCACCGCGGCGCGAGCTTGAGCGCGGTCTACTACCTGCAGGTCCCCGAGGGCGCCGGCGGAGAGCTGGTGTTCGAGTGCTTGAGTCAGCCCAACTGGCTGGGACGGGGCTTCGGCGAGCGCGGCAGCCCGCTGGGCGCCACGAGCAACGCCTTCAACCAGCGAGAGGTCAGCTACCGCCCGCGGGAGGGGCGGCTCCTGCTCTTCCCTGCCCAGGCGCCCCACGCGGTCCGTGCCTACGAGGGCGAGGAGCTGCGGATCTCGATCACCTTCGACCTCGGAATCACTCCGGCCGAGGGGGGCGCGGCGGAGGGAGACCCCTTCCTCGAGGGGTGAGTCCGGCTCAGCTCGAGCCGGGCGACGCCCAGGCGACGAGCTCGGCGACGACCTCGGGCAGAGGGCGAGCGGCGTCGACCACGGCCCCCGCGACCTCGCGGTAGAGGGGGTCGCGCGCGGCGAGCACGGCCTGGGCTTCGGCGAGGGGGCCACCCTCGACGAGGGGTGGCCGCTCCTCCTCGGCGTCGGCGGAGACCCGCGCGGCGAGGACCTCGGGGTCGGCGTGGAGGTAGGCGACCTCGGCGGCCTGGCGCAGGAGGAGGCGGTTCTGCGGGAGGAGCACCACGCCCCCGCCGGTGGCGATCACGACGCCGCGCTCGGCGCCCGAGAGGAAGGCGAGCGCGAACTCGAGCACGCTCGCCTCGTGCTGGCGGAAGGCGGGGAGGCCCTCTGCGAGGAGCTCGGGGATCGAGCGGCCGCAGCGCCGCTCGAGGGCGCGGTCGAGGTCGACGAAGGTCCGCTCGAGGCGCTCGGCCAGGAGCGCTCCTGCGCTCGTCTTGCCGGCGCCGCGCGGACCGACCAGGCAGAGCGGCCGGCGGAGGCCGGGCAGGTCACTCGCGCCCAGGTCGCTCGCGTTCGGGGCGGACATGGACGCCTAGGGCCGCGGGCGACCCTTGGGGGGTCGGCGGACGCCGCTCTCGTTGGGGCGCGGCGCGCGGCGGCTGCCTGGAGCGGCCTTGCCCTTGCCTTTGCCCTCCGGGGGCGGGCCGCGGCGAACGCCGCTCTCGTCGGGGCGACGGGGTCGTCCGCCTTGGCTCGGCGGCCGGCGACCGGGGGGGCGGGGGCCCTGCGGTGGGGGGCCCTGCGGTGGGGGGACGGGACCTCGGACCGAGCTGCTGCCGCTCAGATCGCGGCGGCGCTGGGCCTCGAGCTTGCGCTCGTGGCGCATCCGCTTGGCGAGCTCGGGCAGGCCGTCGCAGCCCGTGAAGCGGTCGGGCGTGAGGTAGCGGGCCGGGATCCCGAAGAATTTCTTGTCGACGAGCACGATCAGGTAGGGCAGCGCGTCGGGCCCGCGCAGGTTCTCTGGGTTGAACAGGAACACGCGCGGGGGGATCAGGAAGCTGGGCAGGGTGAAGGCGCCCTCTGCCGGCTTGAAGTAGCTCCCGGCGATCTCGCCGGGGTTGCCAGGCATGACGTCCTGGCTGGTCGCGAGCAGCTCTTCGACGAAGTTGGGCGCCATGGTCAGCAGCGACTTGCGCCCCTCCCACTCGCACGCGAAGAGGGGAGGGTGATCGACGAGGTGCCGGTCGTCTCCCTCTCCCACGTAGTACTGCACACCAACTCCCCGCTCTCGCGTGCCTGGACTATAGCCTCTGGGCTGGTCGCTGTCGTGTGAGCCCGAGGGGGGGCTTGGCCGAGGGCTGCCTTGGGCCGAGAATGCCCGCATGAGCGACCTCGTCCTCGGCGATCGATACCGGGTCCTGCGCAAGCTGGGCGAAGGCGGCATGGCGGAGGTGTTCCTCGTCGAGGACGCCCTCGAGGAGCGACCCCTCGCGCTGAAGCTGCTCAAGCCGGGAGAGGAGGGCAGCCGCGACTACTTCATGCACGAGTTCCGCGTGCTGGCGCGCCTCAGCCACCCGAACCTGATCGCGGTCCAGGACTTCGGCACCGCGACCCTCCCCGGCGAGGAGGGCGAGCGCTGCTACTACACCTGCGAATACCTCGAGGGCGAGGACCTCTACGCGGCGACCGAGCAGCTCGACTTCGAGGGGCTCTACGACGTGGTCGGGCAGGTGCTCGAGGCCTTGGCCTACATCCACGACCGCGGCCTGGTGCACTACGACGTCAAGCCCGAGAACGTGAACGTCATGACGGTGCCCGCCACGCGGCCGGGAATGCGCGCCCAGCACAAGGTCAAGCTGGTCGACTTCGGGCTGACGGGGGAGGCGACCACTCGGCGGGGCGCGAAGATCAAGGGGACGGTGCACTACGTGGCGCCGGAGGTGGCCAAGTCGCTGCCCGCGGACCGGCGCGCCGACCTCTACTCGCTGGGGATCACGCTCTACTACGTGGCGACGCGCAGCCTGCCCTACGACGGCAACTCGGCCTTCTCGATCATTCGCAAGCACATCGAGCGGATCCCGCAGCCGCCGACCGCGATCCGGGCCGACGTGCCGGAGGCCTGGGCGGCCTTCGTGCTCAAGCTGATCGAGAAGGAGCCGCAGAACCGCTACGCGTCGGCGCCGGAGGCCCTGGCCGACCTCAGCCGCCGCCTGGGCAAGCCCTACACCGCGAGCGCTCCCAGCGGCGCGAGCAGCGGCGACGAGGCGCTCTCGCCGGCCTTCGTGGGGCGGAGCCAGGAGCTCGACCAGCTGGTGAGCGGGCTGCCCCGGAGCGACCTGGACTCGACCACGGTGTTCTGGGTCGAGGGCGAGGAGGGGATCGGCAAGACGCGCCTGGTGCGAGAGCTGAAGGTGCGCGCGCAGCTGCTGGGCGTCCCCTTCCTGCACGCGGCCTGCGTGCGCGAGGGTGAGCAGCCCTTCCTGCGGGTGCTGCGCATGGCGCTGACCTTGCCCGCGGCGCGCGAGCTCTCGCCGACCTACGCCCCGGCGCTGGGGGCGCTCTTCCCGGGGCTGCTCGGGGGCGAGGAGCGGGCGCGCTTGCAGGACGTGGACGACCTGCGCGCGGCCATGGATCAGGTCGTGGCCTTCTTGCTCGCCCTGGCCGAGCGCGCGCCCTATGCGCTGGTGCTCGAGGACGTGCGGCGGGCCAACGAGATCTCGGTCGGCTTGCTGGGCATGTTCCTGCGCGCCTTGATCAACGAGCGGAACCGCGGCGGCGACGTGCCGGTGCTGGTGGCGCTCACCGATCGCCTGGGCACGGTCAGCGCCGAGAGCAGCGCCTTGGCCGAGGGGATCCCCGAGGATCTGCAATACGAGGTCGGCGAGGACCTGAGCGAGATTCGTCGCCTGCTCGACAACGCGGGGCTGCTGACCTCGCTGGCGCTCTTCCGCCTGGGCAAGATGGAGAGCGCCGAGCTGGTGCAGAGCATGCTGGCGCTGCCCGAGCCGCCGCCGCGCCTGTGCGCCACGATCCACGCCGCGACGGGCGGGAACCCGCTCTTCGTCGAGGAGCTGGTCAAGAGCCTGATGGATGACGGGGTGCTCGCGCTGCGCCAGACCGAGCTCGACCTGGCCGACCTGGAGCGGATCCGGCCGCCGCGCAGCCTGGAGGAGCTGCTCGGCCAGCGCCTGGCCAAGATGCCCGAGGACCCGCGCGCCGTGCTGGTGGCGCTGGCGGTGCTGGTGGCTCCCTCGCCCCTGCGGCTGGTGTCGCTCACGGCCAAGCGCTCGGTCGAGTCGACCCTGGACGCGTTGGACGTGCTGATCCGCCGTCAAATGGTCCAGCGGCTGGACGACGACACGGGCGGGCCCCCGCGCTACAAGCTCTCTCACGGCCAGGTGCAGCGGGCCGTGCTGGGCTCGATCAGCCGGCGCGCGCTGGAGGCGACGCACCGGCGGGCCATGGCGGCCCTGCAGGAGCTGACGGACGAGGAGGAGCGCGAGGCGGTGGTGGAGCGCCTGGCTCGCCACGCGCACGAGGGCGGGGAGCTGGCCGAGGCGCTCGACTACGCGACGCGGGCGGGGGTCCAGGCGCAGGAGCGCGGCAACCCGCAGCAGGCCATCGAGCTCCTCGATCGCGCGCTGGAGATGCTGCGCTGGGACGAGGTCCTGACCGACCCCGCCGAGCGGCGGCGGCGCGAGCTGCTGGTGTTGACGAAGCTGAGCGAGGTCCTGGCGACGGTCGGGCGCTACGGCGACGCGGTGCAGGCGCTCGAGGAGCTGCTCGCGCTCGGCGACGAGGTGGTCGGGGAGGCGGCGGTGTGGGCGCGCCGGCGCCTGGGTGATCTCGCCCTGCGTCAGGGGAAGGTGGCCGAGGCGCGGCGCTGGCTGGCCGAGGCGCTCGATCGCACGGCCGAGGATCCGGTAGCGCTCAAGCCCGAGCGCGCTCGCGTGCTCGAGGTCATGAGCCGGATCTCGCTCTGGCGGGGGGACTACCTCAAGGTGATCACCCTCGCGGGCGAGGCGGTGGAGCTCTTTCGCGAGCTCGGTCGCCGGCGCGACACGATCTGGGCGCTGAACATCCTCGCCACGACGGAGTATTTTCGCGGCGAGTTCGCGCGCGCGGCGGAGCACCTGCGCGAGTGCCTGGGCCTGCTCAAGGACGAGGCCCCTGACTTCCGCGGGCCCTTGAGCCGGCTGGGGCTGGGCGAGCCGACGCTGAGCGACCTCGACCGCCGCCTCGGCGACTTCCTGCGAGGCGGGCGCGAGCTGGTGCGGCCGGCGGGAGACGGCTTCGGGATGGTGATCAGCTACTCCGTGCTGGGCACCTACGTCGACCTCGAGGGTCGAAGCGAGGACGCGATCGCGTTCTACGAGGCGTCGATCGCGGCCTACCAGCGCCTCGGTGACGCGCACCACCTGGCCCTCGCGCAGAACGACCTCGGCGTCTACCTGCGCCACCAGGGGCAGCTGGCCAAGGCGCGCGAGGCCCTCGAGACTTCGCTCGCGATCCACGAGGTGAGTCAGGACCGGCAGGGCGGGGCGGTGACGCTCATGAACCTGGCGCTCTTGCTGCTCGCGCTCGGGGACAACGAGGGCGCGCGGAGGCGGGCCAAGCGCGCGCTGCAGATCGCCCGTGACATCGGGATCGTGTGGCTCACGGGGCACTGCCACCGGGTCCTGGGCCTCGCGCGCGCGCGCAAGCGCTCCTGGGGCGAGGCGGACCGCGAGCTCTCGCGCGCGGCGGGCGTGTTCCGCATGGTCGGGAACCAGCGCAGCTTGGCGGACCTGCTCCTGGATCGGGCCGAGATCGCCTTGCTCTCGGGGGAGCCGAAGAGCGCCAAGAAGCACCTCGAGCGCGCCTCGCAGGGCGGCTTCGAGGGTGCCGCGGACCACCGCTGCCGGGTGCGTTTGATCAAGGGCTGGCTGAACCTCCCCGAGGACCCCCAGCGCGCGGTCGACGACTTCGACTCGGCGCTCGACCTCGCCGAGCGCGCGCGCGTGGCCGAGCTCCAGCTCGAGGCCCGCCGCGCGCTGGCCCGGGCCTGCGTTCAGCTGGGGACGCTTCGCATGGCGCAGCAGCACCTGGACCGCGCGCACGACCTCGGGGCGAGGCTCACCGAGGGCCTCGACTCCCGCTCGCGCGAGCAGTTCGAGCGCAGCCCTGGCGGCCAGCTCGAGCGCGAGACGAGCCGGCTCCTGGTCGAGCGCTCCCTCGAGGACTGAGGCCCGCCCGCGCCCGCTCTCGCCCCGACGCGGGCAGGCTTGGCGGGCGCCACTCGAGTGGTGGAGTGAGCGCCGGTCGCTTCGCTCCGGCGAGCTGCCCGAGGTCCACACCTCCGTGGACCAGTGGGGCGACGACCGCCGCGGCATTCGCGCTCCGCTCGCGAGCGCCTTCCGCGCCCCGCCCTCGCCGAGCTGGGCCTTCGGTTTTATCGAAGTTTTCGTCAGGTGCTTTCGCGTTATCGAGCGCGCGGGGGCCTGCCACCCTGCTACCTGGAGGAGCGCATGCCGCAAGAATCGCTTGGCCTCTGGTTCCGCTTCGTCCGCTGGGTGCGCAATCGCTTCTATCAGCCCGTCGGCGAGCAGAGCGATCCGCCTCGCCGGGACGAGGTCGGCAGCGCGGCCCACCGCCTCGCCGATCGCTACGCCTCCCTGCTCTGATCCGAGAGCCGCGGTGCTCGTTCAGTAGGCGCACTTCCTGCTCGCTCGTGCAAGCATCGGCCACGGGGAGCGAGGCCGGCTCGGCTTGACCAGCCTCCACCTGCAGCCCAGGGCCGTCGTGCTCGCGCTTGCTCAGCCGCGAGACCTGCCGGAGCCCGCAGCGCTGCTGTCGCTGAGCCCTTCGCGGAGCACGAGGAGCGAGAGCTCCGGCTCACTCAATCGCTCACGACCCTCCGCGCCGGTCCGAGTCTACCGCCCCTTGGCGAGGCGACATTGGCCGCCACACTGGGGTGAGTGGACGAGCGACTACGCAACCTGGGGCGAGGCGAGGGCTTCGAGGCCGAGGCGGCCCTGCTGCGGGCGCGCCTGCGCGGGGGTGACCTGAGCGAAGCCCGGCTCGAGGCCGCCGCGGCTCTGGGAGACCTCGCCGCGGCCGCTGCCCTCGGCGCAGCACCCGGCCCGGCCTCCCCGGCCCTGGTGCTCGTGGCCTTCGGCGAGCTCGGGCGGGAGGGAATGCTCCGCCTCGCGGACGGGCTGCTCTCCCTGCACGGCGACCCCCTCGAGGAAGCTGCCGCTCACGCGCGCGACGTGATCCGCGGACGCCTGCGCGGCGACGAGGAGGAGGACCTCGCCGAGCTCTTCGTGGCCGCCATGGTCCCCACCCTGCAGGGGCGCAGCTCGACGCAGGTCTTGAGCGTCCTGATGGCCGCCGCGATCCTGGACGCGGAGCGGGCCGGGGGCGCGCACCAGGAGGCGGTCGAGGGCTACCTCGCCGCTCGCCGGGGCGAGGGGAGCGCGTCCGAGCGCGCCCTGGAGAGCGCGACGAGGCTGCTCCTCCCGGCCCTCGAAGAGGGGTGGCCCGAGCAGGCGCCCGCCCTGCGGGCGCACCTCGAGGGCTGGCTGCTGGGCGCGGATCGCTGAGGTCGTGCGTCTGCGGGCGCACATTCGCGCACGGCGCTCAAGGAGCGGGCTGGCTGAGGTCGATAGGGGGGGCGAGGAGCAAAGCGCCCATGATCAACCGCCACCGCCAGACCCGGATCATTCCTGCTGCGGCGCGCCCTGGGGCCCGCCCTGCCGGGAGGAAGGTGGGGGGCCCGAGCGACTCGGAGCTGACGATCCGCTGGTTCACCCCGCGGGGGCGGAGCGTGATCGCTGACCTCGCCGACGAGCTCCGGAACGGGGACGGCGGCGCCCTGGGCGAGATCGTGGCGGAGCTGCGCCGCCCCGGCTGCGCCGAGGGCGCGGTCGATCTGCGGGGGATCGATCTGCGCGGGGCGGAGCTGGCCAACGCTCCCCTGAACGGGGCAGACCTCCGCGGAGCCCGCCTCGCCGGCGCGGACCTCTCGCGCGCCCAGCTGCGTGGGGCGAAGCTCTCCCGGGCCAACCTGCGCGGGGCGAAGCTGATCGGCGCCGACCTCGGCGAGGCGGACCTCTCTCGGGCCGACTTGCGAGACGCCGACCTGACGGAGGCTTGCCTGGAGGAGGCCGAGGTCGAGGGGACCAAGCTGAGCGGGGCTTCCCTGCGGCGGACCTTCGTCGGGGACCTCGACCTGGCCGCCGCGCACACGAGCGGGGCCGACCTCGAGCAGGTGCGGCGGGAGCGCTACGTCCCGACCCGGCCTCGCTCCGCGCGACGTCAGAGCCTCGGGGCGCCTCCCTGCTCGGAGCCCGTGCCCGCCGCGACTCGGAGCTTCCGCTCCTCGGGCATTCACGACCTGCCCTCCCGCCCCGCGGCGCCGCCCATCCGGGCTCGCTCGAGCTCCAGCCTCGACGAGGCGCTGGCCCGCCTCCTCATCGAGCGGGCGGGGGTCAGCGAGCTGCGGGCCGTGATCGATGGGCGCGAGGTCGTCCTCTTCAAGGAGCAGGCGGTCCGGCGCGTCGCCTAAGCGATTGCCAGGGCTTAACTTGAGGCCGGCGGGGAGCTCCTCGCCGGCCTAACTTCAATCCTTGCCTGCCCCTGAGGGCTCCTTATACTGCCCGCTTCCTCTGAGTCCTCGCCCACGGTTCGTTCCGTGGGCTCACGGACTCGTTCGACCATCCCGGACTCGTCCTGGATCCCTGCAGATCTCTGCAGGTAAAGCCAACTGCGGGCCCAGCGCGCTAACGCACGCTGATTCCCCGCAGAAGGTGGTAGGCCATGTTCAATCAGCTCAGCGAGAGCCTGCAAGGGGCGCTTGGCCGCCTCACGTCTGGCGGGAAGCTGACGGAGAAGAACATCGACGAGGGCCTGCGCGAGGTGCGCAAGGCGCTCCTCGAGGCCGACGTGTCCATCGCGGTCGTGCGCGAGTTCGTCGAGCGGGTCAAGGACGCCGCCGTCGGCGAGAAGGTGATCGAGGGCGTCGACCCCAGCCAGCAGATCGTGAAGGTCGTCAACGACGAGCTCGTGCGGCTGATGGGCCCGATCGACACCCGGATCCAGGAGGCCCCTCCTGGTCAGGGCCCGACCCTGATCATGATGGTCGGCCTCCAGGGCTGCGGCAAGACGACCACCACCGGCAAGCTGGCCAAGTACCTCGTCGAGAAGAAGAAGCGCAAGCCCCTCCTCGTCGCGGCCGACCTTCAGCGGCCCGCCGCGATCGACCAGCTCAAGGTCCTCGGCGAGACCCTCGGGGTCCCCGTCTACAGCGAGAAGCCCGGCACCCAAAAGAAGGGCCTGACGGGCATGTTCAAGCGCGGCACGCAGGCCGCGCTGGTGTGCCAGAACGGGCTCAAGCACGCCCGCGAGACCGGCCGCGACATCGTCATCCTCGACACCGCGGGCCGGCTCCAGATCGACGAAGAGCTCATGGCCGAGCTCTCCGACGTCAAGACCCGCCTCAAGCCGCAGAACGTGTTCCTCGTCTGCGACGCCATGACGGGGCAGGACGCGGTCAAGTCCGCCAAGGGCTTCAACGACCAGCTCGACGTCGACGGCGTGATCCTGACCAAGCTCGACGGCGACGCCCGCGGCGGGGCGGCGCTCTCGATCAAGGCCGTCACCGGCAAGACGATCAAGTTCATCGGCACGGGCGAGAAGCTCGATCGCCTCGAAGAGTTCCGCCCCGAGGGCATGGCTCAGCGGATCCTCGGCATGGGCGACGTGGTGCGCCTCGTCGAGATCGCCCAGGAGCACATCAAGCAGGAGGACGCCGAGAAGAGCGCCCACCGGCTGATGACCGGCAAGTGGAACTTCGACGACTTCCTCAATCAGCTGCAGATGGTCAAGAAGATGGGCCCGCTCAAGCAGCTGATGGGCATGATCCCAGGCATGTCCAACATGATGGGCGGGATCGAGCTCACCGGCGACGAGCTGAAGCCGGTCGAGGCGATCATCAGCTCCATGACCAAGCAGGAGCGCAAGGACCCCGACCTGCTCAGCGGCCGCACGGCCGGCAGCCGCAAGCGGCGGATCGCCAAGGGCAGCGGCTGCGACGTCCGCGACGTCAACAACCTGGTCAAGCAGTTCAAGGCCATGAAGCGCATGGTCGCCCAGTTCCAGAACATGGGCGACCTGAGCTCGCTCATGACGCCAGGCGGGATCGAGAAGGCTCTCCCCCAGCTGCCGGGCGGCAAGGCCCTGATGAGACAGAACCAGCGGCGAGGCGGCGTGAAGCCAGACCGCAAGAAGCAGAAGCAGAATCGCAGAAAGAACAAGCGCAAGCGGCGCAAGTAGCCCGCTGCGCAACGTATTCGAGGAGCTAGCAATGGCAGTTCGACTGAGGCTGAAGCGGCTTGGCCGCAAGAACCGCGCCTTCTTCCGCATGGGCGCCTTCGACTCGCGCACGCGTCGTAACGGACGCGCGATCGAGGAGCTGGGTAACTACGACCCGCACCTCGAGGACGAGGGTAAGAAGTACAACCTCAACCGCGAGCGGATCGAGTATTGGCTGAGCGTGGGCGCCAAGCCCACCAACACGGTCGCTTCGATCCTGCTCAGGAACGGGATCTCGATCCCGGGCTCGCAGAAGCAGCGCGGTCTGACCCCCGAGGAGCGCGTGGAGCGCGAGGCGCTCAAGGCCGAGAAGGCCAAGAAGCGTGAGCTGGCGCGTCAGCGCAAGGCGATCCAGCAGGCGGCGGGCAAGCAGAAGCTGAGCAAGGCGGAGAAGCGCGCGGCCAAGAAGGCCGGCGGGCTCTAAGCCAACCTCGGGGTCCTCACCCAGGAGGAGGAGCGGGTGCGAATCGACGTCCTGACCCTCTTCCCGGGCATGTTCGAGGGCTTCCTCGAGGAGGGAATCGTCCGTGTGGCCCGGAGCAAAGGCCTGCTGGACGTCGTCACGCACGACTTCCGCGCCTTCGCCACCGACAAACACCGCAGCGTCGACGATCGCCCTTATGGAGGAGGTCCTGGCATGGTCCTGATGTGCGGGCCCGTGTTCGCGTGCGACGAGTCAGTCGTCGCCGCGGGGCGGGCTGCGGGTCAGGAGGGGGAGCCCAAGCGGATCATGCTCACGCCTCAGGGGCGCCGGCTCGACCAGGACCTGCTGGAAGAGCTGCACCAGGAACCTTGGCTGAGTGTGCTCTGCGGGCACTACGAGGGGTTCGACGAACGGATTCGAGAGGGGCTGGAGCCCCTGGAGGTGTCGATCGGGGATTACGTGCTCTCGGGCGGAGAGGTGCCTGCGATGGTGCTGATCGACGGCATCACCCGCCTCTTGCCCGGCGCGCTCGGACACCCCGACGGAGCGAGGAGTGACAGCTTTGCCTGCGGACCCCTGCTGGAGGGGCCGCAATACACCCGCCCGCGGGTGTTTCGGGACATGGAGGTTCCAGCGGTGCTGCTCTCGGGCGACCACGGCGCGGTCGCACGGTGGCGGCACGAGCAGGCAGAGCTCAGGACACAAGCGCGACGACCCGATCTGCTCGGGCGCGCAGACGAGAACGAACACACGAGTCAATAGGAGCCAATCATGAGCAACAACGACGTGATGCTGCAGCTCGAAGAGCGAAACGTCAGCAAGGACGCCGTCCCCGAGATGGAGATCGGCGACACCGTGGACGTGCACGTCCGCATCACCGAGGGCGACAAGAGCCGCATCCAGGTCTTCACCGGCACGGTGATCGGGGTCAAGGGCGGCGGGCTGCGCAAGAGCTTCACCGTCCGACGGATCGTGGACGGTGAGGGCGTCGAGCGCACCTTCCCCTTCCACTCGCCCAACGTCGTCAAGGTCGAGACCAAGCGCCACGGCGTCGTCCGTCGCAGCAAGCTTTACTTCCTGCGCGACCGCGTCGGCAAGGCGACCCGCCTCAAGGAGCGGATCGTCCTCAAGAAGAAGGCCGACGACGCGCCCAAGAAGAAGCGCCGCAAGCGCGGCAAGAAGGCCAAGGAGGAGCGCCTCGCGCGCGCCGCGGCCGAGGGCGGCGCCAAGCCGAAGAAGCGCAAGAAGGGCAACAAGAAGGCCGAGGCCAAGGCCTAGGTGTTCGCGGGTCGACCCAGCGAGCGCGCCAGCGCCCGACCCTCCGGTCGGGCGCGGCTCGGGGTCTGCCCGCACGCTCCCCTGGTGCACGAGTAGGACATGGCGAACGTTTACGAAGTGCGGCTGAAGGCCGCGGCGCTCGAAAACCTGAAGGCTGCGCGCGAAGAAGTGCGCCGCCTGATCGGCTCCTCACAGGTGGGAGAGCGCCTCGAGAACCTCGCGCCGGCCCAGGCCGGCGAGCTCGCCAACGCCCTGCTCGAGCTCCTCGACCGGGTCGACTCGGTCGTGACCCGGGCCAAGGCTGCCGACTAGCTCGGAGCACCCGGTCCGGTCAAACTCAAAGAGCCGTCGCGAACGCGACGGCTCTTTGCGATTCGATCTGGCTCGCCCGCCGGAGCCCTCGCTGCAGCCCATGGCTGCGAGGGTCGCTGCTCCCTCCGGGCTTCCTCCCTCCGCAGACACACTCCTCCAACCGAGACGCGCGCGAGAGCGCACCCGGACTCCCCCAAGTGCTCTGACTCCCTAGCCAAAGCGAAGAGCGCGACGCCGCAGCGTCGCGCTCTCCAACCGCACAGCAATGGGATCTTGGGGGCCTAGCGCTCGATCAGGAGGATCGGGCGCAGGTCGCCGCGGGGGTGCTCCGAGCTGGGGAAGCCCACGGCGCCCTCGCGGTAGCTCGAGAAGGCCTTGTCGCGCAGCTGAATGCCCAGGTTGGGCGCGGTGCCCGCATACCAGGCCTGCACGGCGCGGGTGACGTCGATCCGCACCCAGCGGCCCTCGCTGCCGGCGTCGATCGTGACCTCGCTCAGGGGCGTGGGGTCGACGTCGGGCATGGTGACCTCGGGCCGGTTCACGGTCTGGATCGTGCCGTCGAAGCAGATCCCGTCCAGCGAGCTGTCGAAGCCGCCGCGGCCCTCGAGCCAGGGGGTGCGGGCGCCCGAGGCGACGACCTGGAAGGCCTCGACGTCGAGGCTGGCGCCCGTCAGGCCGCTGGTGCTGCTCAGCCAGACGAGCAGGTAGGCCTTGCTCGGGGGCGGGGCGGCGGCGGGGGCGGGCGGGAGCGCGAACTCCAAAAAGCTCAGGCGCTCGCCGAGCTGACCGGTCGGGCGGTCGCCCACCGAGAGGCCGGCGGTGTGGCCGAAGTTGTCGTTGAGGTAGAGGCCCTCGCCGCGAATGTAGGCGTCCTTGCCCTCGGCGGGGCCAGGCTGGACTGCCACGGCGAGGCCGCTGCCGGTCACGATCGCGCTGCCCGTCACCTGGCCGCCGCTCACGGCCTGGTTGGCGCTGACCTCGGTCGCGGGGTCGAGGGTCAGGACCAGGGTCTGCCCGGCCGGGAGCCCGCTCGCGAGGGTGGCGCTGATCCAGAGGCGATCGCGCTGGCCGGCGGCCACGCTGCGGGCCGCGAAGGTCAGCGCGAGGTCGCCGTCGTCGGCGCTGAAGGTCGCGGGGCCAGCGAGGAGGGGGTCGCTGGTCGGGTCGAACACCCCGTCGCCGTCGTCGCCGTAGAGGCGGATCGCGTCGATCCCGGCCGCGTCGTCGAGGGTGCCGCTGGCGTGAACGGTGACGCCGGTGACGTCCACGTCGCTGCCCTGACCGGCGGCGAGCTCGAGGCCGAGGGCCAGGCCCTCGGCGCTGCCCGCCAGGACCTTGGCCGGCACGTTGTGGCGGCGCACGGAGAGGGCGCTCGCGGCGCTGCTCACGCTGAGGGCGGCGCTGCTGAGCGGCGTGCTCGAGAGGGTCGCGACCTGGCCGCCGTCGGTGTAGTAGGCGTGGGCGTTCACGCCCGAGGGCGCGAGGCTGAGCGTGTAGGTCGCGCCGACCGGCGCGCTGCCGCTGAGGGTGTAGTCGACCAGGAGCTCGTAGCTGCTGCTCGCGCTGGCGAGGCGGCGGCTCCAGAAGGAGAAGTGGATCGCGCCGTCGTCGCGCTGGGGCGTCGCGGTGCCGAGGATCGTGTCGCCTGCGTCGATCTGGCCGTCGCCGTTGACGTCGATCGCGAGCCGGGCCGCCAGGATGTCGCGGGCGTCGTCGCCCGTGCCCGAGGTCCAGAAGGTGAGGCCCTGGAGGTCGATCTGGCCGGTCGTGGTGGTGACGCGCAGGGCCAGGACGGGGACCTGCGCCGCGTCGGCCGCGACCTGCGTGGCGGCGGGGGCGTTGGCGCTGGGCTCGAAGTGGATCGTGCTCGGGGCCTGGGCGCCGGCGACCTGGAGCGCCCCGCTGGTGGCGGCGCCGCCCACGAGGGCGGGGGTGCCGCTCGCGGTCAGGGTCCCCTTGGCGCTGCGCCCGACGACGCGGAAGGCGACCACGTCACCGACGCGAGCCGCGCCGAGCAGTTCGACGGCGACGAGGACGTCCGCCTCGCCGCCCGCTTGGAGGCTGAGGCCCAGGCCGCTGAAGGTCAGCGGCGCGTTGTTGCTCGGGAAGCCCTGGCCTTGGCCGAGCTGCTGGTCGCCGGCGTCGAGGGCGCCGTCGCCGTTCACGTCGTGATAGAGGAGGACGTCACCGAGGCCGGTCGACTCGTCCACGGTGCCCTCGGCCTGGAGCGTAAGCTCGTCGAGGCTGGCCTCGACCCGGGCGCTGACGCGGACCTGCGCGACCGTGACGCCGGCCGCTGGGGCCGCCGCGTTGAGCAGGCCCGGGTTGTTGCGGCCCGAGCTCAGCTCGATATCCGCTGGGGCGAGCGGGTCGTAGCGGAAGGCTCGCGGGAGGGTCGCGCTCTGGCTGGGCTGGGTCGTCTTGACCGTGACGTCCACGGCGCCGACGCCAGCGGGCGCGACCGCGACGATCGCCGTGCTCGAGACCGCGGTCACGCTGGCGGCGGGCTGAGTGCCGAAGAGGACCTCGGGGGTGGTGGTGGCGAAGTCGGCCGAGAACCAGGCTGTCTCGATCCGGACCGGGGTTCCGCCCTGGCCGCGACCGAGGCCGGGGCTCAGCGAGCTGAGCTCGGCGGAGCGGTAGGTGTAGGCGCCCGGGAGGCTGGCGCTGGTGTTGCCCTGGGTCAGGACCACGTCCGCTGCCCCGGCGCTGCCCGCCGGGGCGATCCCCTCGACCACGTTGGTGCTGACGGCCACCACGCCGCTGAGGGGCTGGCCGCCGAGGGTCACGTCCGGCAGGTCGACCTGGAAGTCGACGAACCCGTCCGCGGTCAGTCGAACGGTGTTGCCGCCGAGCTCGCCGCCTTCGGCGGGGTCGAGCGCGCTCAGCGCAAGCCCGATTCCGATCCAGTTCTTCATGGTGATCTCTCTCTGCTGTTGGGCGAGAGAGCACAAGCGGCGTGCCGAGGCGGAATTCGTCCGAAGTGTCAAAGGAGCGTAAGTGGGCGGCTCTTTTAATCGCCCTTATTCCGCCATGCGGCGCTGGGGCATGGATTCGGGGCCGAATCCAGGTGTTGCCATCGTGCCTCACGCCTCGACGGGTCCGCCGCAGAGGTCTACGCTGCATGAGGAGGCCCACGTGGAGGAGCTGCTCCGGCGAGACGAGGACGAGGACGGTGAGGAGGCCGAGGAGGAGACCCCTGCGCCTCCCGCGCCCTTGGCCCAGGCCCCCGTCCTCCCCGAGCCGGTCCTGGAGCCGCCCCCAGCGGCCGTCGCGGCGCCCGAGCGCCTCGAGGCGGCTCTCGAGCACAGCCTCGCGCCTGGCGAAGCCAGCGAGCCGAGCTTGGACGCCTTCGCGGACTACGAGGAGCTCGAGGTGGTCGGCAGCGGGGGGGCCGGCGTGGTCACTCGCGCCCGCGAGCGGAGCACGGGCCAAGAGGTGGCGCTCAAGCGCCTGCGGAAGCCGATCGAGCGCGAGCGCTTCCTGCGCGAAGCCGACGCGATCGCCTCCCTCGACCACCCTGCGATCGTGCGCCTGCACCGGGTGCTGGGGGTCGACCGGCTCGAGGAGGACCCGGAGGGACCCCTGGCGCTGGTCCTCGAGCACGTGGCTGGACCCGACCTCGAGCGCCTCGTGCAGCGCCACGGGCGTCTGCCCTTGCTGGACGCTCTGGGGCTCGCGATCGACCTCGCGGAGGCCCTCGGGCACGCCCACGAGCGCGGCGTGCTCCACCGCGACGTCAAGCCGAGCAACGTCCTCCTGGCGCCCGGCGGCAAGGCCAAGCTGACCGACTTCGGGCTCGCGCTCTCGGTGACGGCTCAGCTCAGCCTGACCCCGAGCGGAGCGACCTTGGGCACGCCGAGCTACATGGCGCCCGAGCAGCTCGGGGGGGCGCATCGGGTGGACGCCCGGGCCGACGTCTACGGCCTGGGCGCGACGCTCTACCGCCTCCTGAGCGGGGTCTCTCCCCGGGTGATTCGCGAGTCCAGGATCCCTTACGAGGCGCGGTCCCTCGTCCTGCGCTGCGTCGAGGAGGACCCCCGCGATCGCTACCCTGACATGGAGGCCCTCGGGGCTGCGCTCCGGCGTCTGCGGACCCGGGTCCAGGAGGACACGAGCGGTGTGCACCGTTCGCTGGCCCGGGCCTCCCTGGAGCTCAAGCACGAGCTGGAGCGAACCTTGGCTCGCGACGCTGGCCAGCGCCTGCTGGTCGCGGCGGCGGGGCTCGCCAACCTCGAGCTGCTGCCCGCCGAGGCCCCGGTCCAGCTGCGAACTCGGCTCGAGCTGGGCGGCGCCTGGCGCGAAGCGCTCGACTTCGTGATCGAGACCGTCGAGGCCAGCGCCTCACGCCAGGGGGCGGACCGCCCCCGCCTCTTGCGTGATGCCCACGCGATCCTGAGCGCCGCGCTGACGGGCCAAGGCGAGGGGGTTCGCGCTGCGCTCCGTCGCCTGGCGGAGCGTGCTCGCGAGCCGCGGCGCGAGTCGCCCGCCCGGCGTCTGAGCGCCGTCGTCCAGCGCCTGCTGGAGCGCGACGCGCTCGAGCCCGAGGACCTGCGCGCGATCTCGGGCCGCTCGGGCCCGGCCCGGGTGGTGCTCGAGGGCGTCCTGACCCGAATCCGCCTCCGCGCCGAGGAGGGCTCGCCAGCGCTGCGCGCCGTGACGCGGGCACGCTGGGCGCTAACCGAGCTCCGCCTGGCCCTGCCCGAGTGGGCCGAGCGAGTCGAAGAGGAGGACCTGGCCCTGGCGCTGCGCGAGACCGCGGTGCGTGCGCGAGAGGCGCGCTTGGCGGCGGAGACGGACGACGAGGAGGAGACCTGAGGGTGGGCTGGGAGCGACTCGCCTGCGTCCTGCCGGGACCTAGGGCTCCAGACCGAGGGGCCCGAGACTGGCTGCAGTGACTCGCTGGTAGTCCGCAGGATCGAGCACGATCTGGAGACCCTTCTGCCCCGCGGAGACCGCGATCTCGCTGAAGAGCTCAGCCGTCTCGTCCAGGCACACCGGGAAGTCCTTCTTCGCCCCCAGAGCCGTCGTTCCGCCGCGCACGTAGCCAGTCAGAGGCGTCACCTCAGCCAGGGGGACGAGCTCCATGCGCCGCTCGCCTCGCAAGCGCGCTAGCGCCTTGAGGTCGAGGGAGGTCGTCGCAGGCACGACAGCGAAGCACACTCCGTGCTCCTTCCCGCGCGCCACCAGGGTCTTGAACACCTGCTCGGGCGGAAGGCCGATCCTGGCGGCAACCTCGCAGGCGGCCAGATGCTCGGCTCCGACCTCGTAGGGAGCCAGGCGATAGGGCACCTGCGCCTGGTCGAGGAGACGCGCTGCGTTGGTCTTCTTGGGCCCGCGTGCCATGGCACGAGTCTATGCAAGTAGCCAGACTTCATTGCCTCTGGCCCATCGTGCTAGGCTCGCCCTTCGGTCACGACCCGAGGAATCTTCGTGCTCCTCACCGAATTCATAGCCCGCTTCGAGTCCCTCGACGACGACGGTTTCCGCGCGACCTTCGACCACCCCTTCCTCCTCGAAGGCGGCCAGGTCCTGGGCAAGGGCACCCCTCTGGCCGAGCGCCGGGTGCTGCTCCTGCGCGACAATGGGCAGACCCTCGTGGTTGGACGCAAGTCAGCCGCGCACCTCCAGGTCCCGATCAAGAGCGTCTCCAGCAAGCACGCCTTGCTCCGCCCCCCCAGCGAGGGCAGGGCTGACTGGGAGATCATCGACGCCGAATCGACGAACGGCACCTTCGTCGAGGGTGTCCGCCTCGCCGCAGGCAAGCCGACCCGCCTGAGCGACGGCGTCGCCCTGCGCTTCGGACCCGACGCCCGCTTCAACTTCCTCCAGCCCGAGAGCTTCCTGCGCGCCTTCCGGCGCCTGCTCTCCGCCGGAGAGAACCCTCCCGTCACGCGGGACATCCTCGGCAGCGACACCGAGACCAACCTCCAGCGGATCTCGCTCGACGACTCGGGCCAGCAGCGCCTGATCGAGGCCGGCGTCGAGCTCCTGATTCAGTGCGATCCTTTCGACCCGCTCCCGATCCGGCCTGGCGAGTCGGTGATCCTCGGCCGCTCGCCGCGCGACGCGACCCTGGTCCTCCCCCACAAGAACGTCTCTCGCCGCCACGCCGAGCTCGAACGCCGCGACGACCAGGTCTTCGTGCGCGACCTCGGCAGCGCCAACGGGACCTTCATCGGCAAGACCAAGATCGGCCCCGCCTGGGAAGAGCTCCTGATCGGCAAGAAGCTCGGAGTCGGCCCCTTCGTGCTCAACCTCCAGGGCCCCGTCGAAGCCCTGGGACACACGCAGGTCGTCAAGGCCGACCCGAGCGAGTGGAGCGCCACGATCAAGGGCAGCCTCGCGGACACCCCGGTGATCGACATCGTCAACGACGTCGAGATGAACCAGGTGACGGGGATCCTGCGGGTCGAGAGCGGGAAGCTGCGCGCCCTCCTCTCCTTCCGCAACGGCGAGCCCGTCGACGCCGACTGCAACGACGGCAGCAACGGCGACGACGCCGTCCGCAAGCTGCTCGACCTCAAGCACGGCCGCTTCTGGCTCGACCCCGAAGCCACCGTCCCCGAAGAGCAAGCCACCCAGCGCCGCGTAACCCGCACCTTCTCTGAGTTCGCGCTGGAGGACTTCTTCGACGGGTGAGCGACGCGGACCTCCGCCGCGGCGTCCGCGCCCTCCTCTCAGGCGCCCTCAGCGAGCTCGAAGCCGACCAGCTCCAGGCCCTGGCGCGAGCCCTCGAGCGGGAGCGCGCGCGCCGCTGGATCGACGATCGCGCCACCCTGTCCCAGCTGAGCGAGCGCTTGCCCGCCGAAGCCCGCGCCCGACTCGAGGCCCTGCTCTCCGCCCGAGCCGAGATCCCCGAGCTGGCTGACCTCCTCGCCCCCGCCCCCCGCGAGCTGGTCACCGCGGCCGGCTACGACGCCAACGATCTGCTCGAGGGCTACTTCGCCCTGCGGGAGCTGGGGATCGACGACCCCCGCTGGCGCGCGCTGCTCCTGCTCGAGAAGCCTCGCACCCTCGCGACTCGCGAGGGGATCCCCCAGTTCCGCCTCTTCCAGGAGCGCCGCGACCTCGAGTGCGCCCACCTCGCCGCGCTGCGCCTCGGCGCCTGGCTGGACGAGACCCAAGCTCCGGCCGACTGAGACCTGGCCCGACGAGTTCACCAGCCTCGCTCCTCGCTAGCGCCCCCACTCCCGCTGCGGGTCGAAGGGCAGCGAAGGGAAGAGCAAGCGGAAGCGCTCGCCGACCAGCGGGCGCAGGGCGGGGTCGACGTCGAGCGGCCCGCGCAAGCCGGCCCGCTTGGCCTCCCGCAGCGCGCTCATGGCCTCCTCTCCCTTGCCCAGCTTCGCCAGCGCGCGCGCCACGAACCACCTCGCCAGGCTCTTGGGCTCGCGGCGGGCCTGGGCCAGCTCGAGCGCGACCTGGGCGTTGCCCTCCGCCTGACGGAGCGGGGCGAGCAGGATCCCCAGCTCCGCTCGCTCACCCGAGGCCTCCTCCAGGCGCCCCCGCGCGCGAGTCAGCTCGTCGACCTCGGGCTCAGCGCCGCCGTAGAGCAGGCGCAAGAGCACGGCGAAGGCCTCGCGCAGCTCGCTGGGGTATGGCTCCTTGTCTCGCGGGCGCGCGGCCTTCGCGGCGCTGGCCCCGAGCTCGACGACGCGACAGGCCTTGTGGAGCTGAGCCACGTCGGCGAGCAGCTCGGGGTCGAGCTCGACCGCGGCCAGCAGGTCTCGCGTGGCATTGGCCGCCCGCCGCAGGCGCGCCTGCTGACGTCCTCGCGCCAGGTAGAGCCGCGCCAGGATCGCGGCGGCCTTGGGCTCGAGCTCCTGGCCCTCGCGGCGCAGGTGCGGGAGCACGAACTCGATCCCGGCGCTGGCGCTCGAGCGCATCTCGTCCCAGAACAAGCGCTGCTTGGCCTCGTCCCGGGCGGCGACCTCCTCGGCGCGCGCGATCTGGCGCAGGTAGCTGCGCCCGCGCCCCAACGCGAGCGCGGCCTTGAACCCCGCCTCCGCCCGGACCTCGGCCAGGAGGGGGTCCTGCTCGATCTGGACGTAGACGTCGAAGCCCCCGTCCAGGGCGCGGCTCAGGGAGCGGAGCGCGCCGTCGCGGTCGCGCTGCACGTTCTGGATTCGCGCCAGCACGTAGTAGGCGAAGGGCGGCGGCTCGCGCGCCTCGAGGGTCGCCGCCACGCAGCTCAGGGCTGGCCCGGGTCGACCGTCGGTCAGCAGGAGCACGGCTCGCAGCAAGAGCATGCCGGGGTGCGCCGGGCGTCGCTCGAGGTAGCGCGCGCTGGCCGCGATCCCCTGGCGCAAGCGCTCCGCGGGACAGCGGTCCTTGCCCCCGAACTCGACGTGAGCGAAGGCCGAGAAGGCCTGCAGGAAGTCGGGGTCGACTTCGTCCTGGGTGTCGCGCTGAGCGATCACCTGGCGAATGATCGACTCCATGTGCAGGTTGACGCGGTCGCCGGTCTTGAACACCACCGCCTCGTCGTAGATCTGGCGGAAGGTCTCCCGCTCGCCCCCCGCCAGCTCGATCAATGCGGCCCAGTCGATCATGGCCCCCGCCAGGCGCAGGGAGCGGACCCGCATGTAGGCGCGCACCAGGTGCAGCTCGGCCTTGCGGCGCGGGTCCCGCTGGCGCGAGACGACCGCGAAGGCCGGCTCCAGGGCGCGGATCCCCGTGACGTGGTCGCCCTGGCGACCCATGGCGGCGGCCCAGGCCTGGGCCTTGGCGCGCTCGTAGATCCGCACGTAGCCGCGCCGGAGCACCTCGACCTGGCGCCGGTCCTCCTCGGCTCCGGCGGCGTTGCCCGCCTCGTCCCGCAGCTCCGAGCGAGCCGCGAAGGCCTCGAGCAGGAGGGGGTCGAGCTCGACGGCCGCGTCGAGGTCCAGCAAGGCCTCCGGCTTGCGGCCGAGGGCGAGCAGGCTGCGCGCCCGCCCCAGGAGCAGAGCTGCCCGCTGCCGCCGCTGGGTGGGCGTGTCCTGGTTGATCCGCTCCAGCGCGTCCCCGAGCGGGGCGAGGGCCTCGGCGTGCCGACCAGCCTCGGCCAGGAGGCGCGCCTGCAGCCGGAGCGCCGGAACCGTCGCCACGCCCAGGCTGAGGGCCTCCTCCAAGGCGCCGAGGGCCTGCTCGGCCTCCCCGCTGCGCGCCAGGCCCTGGGCCTGCGCCAGGTGACCGGCGCCCAGCCAGGGGGCGAGCCGCACGGCGCGCCGCAGCAGCGCCAGGCTGCGGGCGGCGGCCTCCTTGGCCTCCGCCTCTTGCTGCGGTTCCTCGCGCGCCTGCGCCGCCCGCGCCGCCAGGCGTCGACCCCGCAGCAAGGAGCTGAGCCCCTCTCGAACCGGGTCGCTGACCTCGAGGTCCAGCCCGCCGAAGAGGTTGACGGCCAGACGCTGGGCCTCGGTCGCGCGCGCCTCCACCGCCTGACGCTCCTCTCCGGCCGGGAGGAGCTGGGCGCGCAGAGTCAGCGCTTCGGCGTTGCCTGGCTCGCGCTCCAGGAGCGGCCCCAGGGCTGAGAGCGCGCTGGCGTCGTCGCCCCGGGCGCGGAACACCCGCGCCTGCACCAGGGTCGCTCGCGCGACGCCGGCCTGACGAGCCAAGGCCCGCTGGGCGAAGTCGCTGGCCTCCCCCAGCGAGCCGACGGCCAGCGCGAGCTCGGCCGCCTCGAGCTCGGCGCGCAGCGGCGGGTCGCGCTCCAGCACCTCGCGCAGCGCAGCCAGCGCCTCTCGCTCGCGTCCCTGGACGCGCAGCAGCCGCGCCTGCACCAGGCGCAGCTGGGCGCGAGCTGGGTCCTCGGGCAGCGTCCGCTCGGCGGCCTCGGCCAGGTCCGACTGCGCAGCCTCGTCGCGCCCCAGCAGCGCCGCCAGCCGGGCGCGGGCGACCAGGACGGCCGGGTCGCTGCCCAGCGCCGCTGCGGCGTCCAGCTCGGCCTGGGCCCGCGCAGGGTCCCCGGCCCGGATCCAGCCTCGCCCGGCCGCGTGGCGCAGACGCGCCACCCGGGGGAAGGTCCGCGCCCCGAAGGCCAGCTCGGTCAGCGCGTCCTCGAGCCGCCCCTCGGCCCGATAGAGCTCGGCGCGGCCGAGGCGGAGCAGGGGCTCGCGCAGGTCGAGCTTGTTCGCCTCGCTCAGGTCCTCGCGCGCCTTGCTCGTCTCGCCCAGGGCCAGGTGAGCCAGCGCGCGACCCACCAGGACCTTGGGGGCGCGCACGGCGACCAGCTTGCTCCGGTCGCGCAGGGCCCGCTCGTAGTCCAGCAGGGCGTAGTGGGCGGCGCCGGCGCGCCGGTGCGCCTCGGCCCGGTAGTAGAAGGCCTCGGCCCGGTCGGGCTCCTGCGCGAGGACCTCGTTGAACTGGGCCAGGGCCGCGCGGCAGTGCCCGCCCTCGAGCTCCAGCCGCCCCAGGAGCAAGCGCAGGTCGGGATCGCCGGTCTCCTCCAGCAGCCCCCGGAACAGGTGGCGCGCCGCCTCCCGCTCGCTGGGCGTGCCGCGAGCCAGGGTCTCCGCTCGCAGCCGCCGGGCGCCCAGTCGGATCGCCGCCACCTCGCGCGTGACGTGCGCGGGAGCGTCGGCCCCGAGGGCCTCGCCGGCGGCGGCGGCCTCCTCGGCCCGCTGCAGGGCTTCGTCGGCCAGCTCCAGGGTT
>MDTG01096959.1_pt1 | contig 24558 bp, 22 predicted proteins | sample 811421 | NCBI WGS metagenome assembly MDTG01 (sample SAMN05326645, study PRJNA326480) | marine metagenome | isolation source: seawater | place: Pacific Ocean: South East | collected 2011 | reverse complement strand
TGCAACAATTCTATGCTGGATGGGCAGGTTTAACTGAGAGTAGAGCTGCAGTTCTGGATATATTAAGTTTTTTAACTCAACCAAGTTTAATTAATAATCAAGACAATAATGAAAAAATAATTTTTAACAATAATATAGAATTTAAAAATGTAAGTTTCTCATATAACAATTCTTCACATTTGGTATTAAATAATTTTAATAATAAAATACGTAAAGGAGATAGAGTTGGAATTCAAGGAGATACTGGCAGAGGCAAAAGTACTCTAGTTGACTTACTTATGGGTTTATTAAAACCCTCTAAAGGAGAAATACTCGTAGATCAGAAAAACATATACACTAATCTAGCATCTTGGCAATCCAATATATCTCATGTACCTCAGAATATTTTTTTAGCAGATGCTTCAATCGCTGAAAATATTGCTTTTGGAGTTCATAAAAACTTGATAGATTATGAAAAAGTTAAAAAAGTTGCAATTTCAGCAGATATACATGAAGTTATAGATGGACGTCCTAATAAATATGATGAACTTGTAGGTGAAAAAGGTATAAAGCTGAGCGGAGGTCAAAGGCAGAGAATTGCAATTGCAAGAGCTTTATATAAAGATGCCTCAATTATTATTTTTGATGAAGCTACTAATGCCTTAGATGAATTAACTGAGCAAAATGTTCTAAACACAATTTTTAAATTAGATAAAGATATTACAATTTTAATCATCTCACATAAGAGCGCAAATCTTAATCACTGTAATAATATTATAAACTTAATTTAAAAAAAATTAATTACATAATAAAAAATTATGAATTTTTAGATTTATTTTTTAAATTATGTTATAAAGCTTACTCATAAAAAAATTCATAACAAATTGAAAAAAGACACTTTAAATAATCACTTTTATTTATATAAAAGATTTCTTAATTATATTTCAGCAAAAAGAAAAATCGAATTTGCTTATTTAGTTATATTAATATGCATAACATCAATTTTTGAGATGATCAGTATTGGTTCAGCATTACCCTTTTTAGCAGTTTTAATTGAGCCTCAAATAGTTTTTAATAATCAATATGCTCAATTTTTTATCTCTTTTTTTTCTTTTGAACATCCTAATGATTTAATATTACCTATTTCAGTTATTTTTTGTTTAGCTGCGGCTATTTCTGGATTATTAAGAGTATTATTACTTTGGTATCAGACTACTTTAGGCTATGCAATAGGAGCAGATATAAGTGTAGATATTTATAAGAAAACTTTGTATCAACCATATATTTCACATACTCAAAAAAATAGTAGTGAAATTATCTCAGGTGTCTCTCATAAAGCTAATGCCGTAGTAGGATCAACAATAATGCCTTTTATTGTAATTTTTAGTTCTATTTTTTTACTAGCTTCAATATTATTTGTTTTAATCGCTGTAGACCCTAGAGCTTCGTTATTAGCCTTTACATTCTTTGGAATAATTTATGGAATTGTGATATTGTTTACTGAAAAACATATTTTAATAAATAGTGAGATTATAAGTACAGAACAAAATTTAGTCATTAAAGCATTACAAGAAGGGCTTGGAGGTATAAGAAATGTATTGATTGATGGAACGCAATTAGTTTACTCTAAAATATTTCACTTATCAGATGTTAAGTTACGAAGTGCAGCAGCAAATAATAGAATTATTTCAAGCATACCTAGATACATTATTGAAGCATTTGGATTAATTTTTTTAGGTTTATTTGCATATTTTATTTCAAATACTGAAAAAGGATTAACAGCCTCTATTCCAATTTTAGGTGTTCTTGCATTAGGTGCACAGAGATTACTTCCAGTTATGCAGCAGCTATATAATAATTGGGCTCAAATTAAAGGTGGAATTTATCCACTTATTGACACTCTTGATTTGTTGGATCAACAATTTCCATCTTATTTAAAAAAGCCATTGATAAAAAATTTTAGTTTTGTCGAGAGTTTTGAAATGAAGAATGTAAGTTTTCACTATTCTAATTCTAAAAAAATGGTTTTAGAAAATTTAAATTTTAATTTTAATAAAGGTGAAACTATTGGCATAATTGGTGAAACAGGTTGTGGTAAATCAACATTTTTAAATATTATAATGGGTTTACTAAATGCAAACTTAGGGAAAGTAAAAATTGATGGTAGTGTATTGAATGATGATAATCTACGATCTTGGCAATTAATTATTGGTCATGTACCTCAAGATATTTTCTTAGCAGATGCAACTATTGCAGAAAATATAGCCTTTGGCATACCTCCAAAAAAAATAAATTATAAAAAACTTTCAGAAGTTGCAAAACTTAGTGAATTAAATGATTTAGTATTATCTTGGAAAAAAGGTTTTCAAACTAAGGTTGGGGAGAGAGGTGCCAGATTATCGGGAGGACAACTTCAAAGAATAGGCATAGCAAGGGCTTTATATAAAAATTGTCAAATTTTAATCTTTGATGAAGCTACAAGTTCTTTAGATAATAAAACTGAAAGTAAAATATTAAATAATATTAAAAATCTTTTAGATAAAAAAACATGTATTATGGTTGCTCATAGAATTTCAACTTTAAGAAATTGTGACAAAATTATTAGTTTTAAAAATGGTCAAGTTAAGTTATCTAAAAGTTACGAGGAATTAATTAAAACTACTTATACCAAATCATAATTTATGCACAGGATCTTAAAATTTTTTAATTTTGTCAAGAAGGAACCACATTTAGCTATAAGCTTTTTTCTTGCACCGATTATTGTTTTTATTATTATTTTGTTAAGACCGATAATTAAATTAAGAGTAGGATTTTTAAGATCTGACAGATTAGGACATTTTGCAGCTAACACAGAACTTTATTTATGTGAAAAAATTGCAAATAAAAAATCTAGAAAAGAGATTGATTTATTTTATTTTCCAAGCAAGTTATGCAATGATCACATAGGTTTAATGTGTAAAAAAAAATTAATAGTTTTACCTAAATTTTTTCTTAGATCTACTGATCTACTATTAAGATCTTATAAATTTTTTAAACCTCTAAGAGCCTTGGAGCACAGGGGTGGCGACCGTGATATTGATCATTTATTCGATCGTTACGTATCTAATTTTCAACTAACAAAAGAAGATGAAAAGAAAGGGCAAAAAATTCTTAATGACTTTGGATTACCAGATAATATTAAATTTGTTTGTGTGACAGTAAGAGACTCTGCGTATTTAAATTGGCTATACGAAGAAGAGGGCGAGCATCATGAAAGTAGAAATTCTGATATAGATGATTACTTGGATTCTTTGGAAGATATAGCTAATAAAGGCTATTACGTTTTTAGAATGGGTAAAATTGTAGAAAAGAAAATTGTTTCAAAAAATCCTAAAATTATAGACTATGCATCTTCAGAAATAAGAAGTGATTTTATGGATGTTTATCTTGGTGCTAAATGTGAATTTTGTATATCCACCTCAACAGGTTTTGATGCTATTCCATTTATTTTTAGAAAACCAATAGTATATTTGAACATGATCCCTATTGGCTGGCTTTTTACATTTAGAAAGGAGTTTATAGGAATTTGTAAACATTATTTTTCAATAATAGATGGAAGAGAGCTTAACTTACAAGAAATTTTTGATTCAGGTTGTGCCTATAGTACATCTGAAAATTTTTTACTAGAAAATGGGGTTTCTGTAACAAATAATACAAAAAAAGAGATAAAAGACACCATAAATGAAATGCTTAGTTACGTTTCAGGAGAAAAAAATTTTAATGATGTCTATTCTGACGATCAAAAAAAATTTTGGTCAATATATAAAAAAAATATAATTAAAGACAAAAAGTTTGATTTACATGGTAAATTTTATTCAAGATATAATAGTAATTTTTTAAATGAAAATAAATGGTTTATAGAAAATTAAAATGATATTAGATCTTTTTGATAACTTAATTTATTAAATTATGAACCCTTTTATTCAAATTGAAAATTATAAAATAGGATATGATTTTGAACCAGTCATAATAGCTGAGATAGGCATTAACCATGAAGGTTGTCTAAAAACTGCAAAAGAAATGGCTATTTCAGCAATTAATGCTGGTGCTAAAATAATAAAACATCAAACTCATATAGTTGATGATGAAATGTCTGATGAGGCAAAATCAGTTATTCCAGGCAATGCTGATGTTTCTATTTATGAGATTATGTCAAGGTGTGCCTTAGGAAAGAAAGATGAAGAAGAATTAATGAATTTTATAAAAGACAGAGGTGCAACATTCATAAGCACACCTTTTTCAAGAGCAGCTGTAGATAGATTAGTTGAGTTTGATGTGCCTGCTTTTAAGATAGGTTCAGGAGAATGTAATAACTACCCTTTAATTAATTATATCGCTTCTTTTAATAAACCAGTGATATTGAGTACTGGAATGAATACTATCAATAGTATTAGGCCGTCTGTAGAAATATTAAGAAAAAATAATATTCCCTATGCATTATTACATTGCACTAATGTATATCCTACTCCACCTCAACTAATCAGACTAAATTCTATAAATATTTTAAAAAAAGAATTTCCTGATGCTGTTATTGGCTTATCAGACCATTCAACTTCTAATTACCCAAGTTATGGTGCTATTGCTTTAGGTGCATCTATAATAGAAAGACACTATACAGATAAAATGACTAGAAAAGGCCCTGATATTATTTGCTCAATGAATCCTAAAATGTTGAAAGATCTCATAATTGGAAAAAAAATCATTTTTCAAGCAAGAGATGGTGAAAAAAAGCCTGTAAAGGCTGAAGAAGCAGCTATAGCTTTTGCTTTTGCATCTGTTGTTGCCATAAAAGATATAGAAGAAGGTGAAACTCTTACATCAGAAAATATATGGGTGAAGAGACCTGCTTCAGGAGATTACTCAGCTTCCGATTATGAAAATTTAATTGGAAAGCGATCTCTTTCTTTTATATCAAAAGGAACTCAATTAAAAAAAAATCAAATAGAGAAATAATTAATGACTAAAAAGATTATTTTTTTGACAGGAACAAGAGCAGATTTTGGAAAATTAAAACCCCTTATGCTGTGCTTGGAGAAAGACCTAAATTTTGAAGTTCATATTTTTGTGACTGGAATGCACATGTTGAACAAGTATGGTTATACTTGTGAAGAGGTTGAAAATACAGGATTTAAAAATGTTTATAAATACATTAATCAAAGTTTAGATGATAGCATGGATCAAGTCTTAGCAAAGACAATAATGGGTCTTTCTAATTTTTTTAGAGAAATTAACCCAGATTTATTAATTGTGCATGGTGATAGGGTTGAGACATTAGCAGGCGCATCAGTTGGTGCTTTAAACAATGTTTTAGTATGTCATGTTGAAGGTGGAGAGGTTTCAGGAACTGTTGATGAATTAATAAGGCACTCAGTTTCAAAACTTTCACATATTCATTTAGTTGCAAATGACAAAGCAAAAAAAAGGTTACTTCAACTTGGTGAAGAAGAAAACTCTATATATGTTATTGGGTCTCCTGATATTGATATAATGAATTCAAATAATTTACCTAAACTTAATAAAGTTAAAGAATATTATGAAATTGATTTTGATAAATACTCTATTTTAGCATTTCATCCAGTAACAACAGAGTTAATTGACTTAAAAAATCAAATCAAAGTTATCGTCGATACGTTGATTGATACAGAATTGAATTATATAGTTATTTTTCCGAACAATGACAACGGAACAAATATAATATTAAATGAATATCTCAGATTTAATGGTTATAGAAATATTAAAGTTTATCCTTCTATGAGGTTTGAATATTTCTTAACTTTACTTAAAAATTCAGAATTTATAATAGGTAACTCTAGTTCTGGTATTCGAGAAGCCCCATACTTTGCAGTTCCAACTATTAATTTAGGAACACGTCAAAAAAATAGAGTTCTATGTGATACTGTTGTCAATATCGATATTAATTTTAATATAATTAAAAAATCTATTAATAATATTAATAATATTAGTAGAGCTCCAAATAATTTATTTGGAAAAGGAAAAAGTGCTGAACTATTTTACAAAATAATTTATGAGAATAGTTTTTGGAATATTAAAAAACAAAAATATTTTATTGATAGGATATTAGATGAGTAAAGCGTATTTTGGACTCCCTGAGAAAGTTATCTTTTGTAAAAAATGTGTTATTTCAAATCAAAGACCTAGCTCAACAGTTGAGTTTAAAAGTAAGCAAGATGAAAAAAAAGAAACAATTAGTTTTGACAAAGATGGTGTATGCGATGCCTGTCGTTACGATGAGATAAAAAAGAAAAAAATTGATTGGGATAAAAGAGAAGATTTGCTTCTTAAATTATTAGATAAGTATAGGAGGTCTGACGGAAATTATGATGTTATTGTTCCTGGAAGTGGTGGAAAAGATAGCGTTTATGCATCTCATTTATTAAAATATAAATATGGTATGAATCCTCTCACTGTGACTTGGGCCCCCCATAAATATACTGAAGTAGGATGGCAAAACTTCGAAAATTGGATAAGTGTTGGGGGATTGGATAATATATTGTTTACACCCAACGGAAGATTGCACAGATATCTCACTCAACAAGCATTTCTTAACATGTTGCATCCTTATCAACCCTTTATTTCAGGTCAAAGAATAATAGGGCCTCTTTTGGCAGCTAAATTTGGAGTTGAGCTAGTTATGTATGGAGAAAATCAGGCTGAATATGGAAATGATCCTAATGAAAATTATATTCCTGTTATGGATCAAAAATTTTTTTCATCTGAAAACTCTAAAGATATTATTTTAGGTGGTAAAAAAATAAAAGATATAATTTCAGAAGGTAAATATACTCTGAATGATTTTAAGCCTTATATACCTCCTGATTATACTTATTTTGATAAAAAAGGTATTAAAGTTTATTACCTTGGATATTATAAGCGCTGGGATCCCCAAGAGTGTTATTACTATGCTGTAGAAAATACAGATTTTCAAGCGAATGATGAAAGAACAGAAGGTAGTTATTCAAAATACAGTGGAATTGATGATAAATTAGAAACTTTTCATTATTATACCACGCTGATAAAATTTGGAATTGGCAGGGCGACTTATGATGCTTCACAGGAAATTAGAAATGGTAAAATTACAAGAGAAGAAGGGGTGGCTCTTGTAAAAAGATATGATGAAGAATTCCCAAAAAAATACTTTCAAGAGTTTCTTGAATATATAGATATAAGTGAAAGTGATTTTTATAAAACTGTTGATAAATTTAGATCACCACATCTTTGGCATCAAAAAGATAATCAAATGAGCCTTTTGCATGCTGTATGGCATAACAATTAATTTATCATTTTGTGAATAATACACGATTAATTGCAAGACTAGATATAAAGGGAGAAAAATTAATTAAAGGAATGCATTTAGAGGGACTTAGAGTTATTGGGGATCCAAATGAATATGCAAAAAAGTATTATAATAGTGGGGCGGATGAATTAATTTATATAGATATTGTAGCAAGTCTTTATCAGAGAAGTAAATTAACTGAAATCATAAAAAAAACTGCTAACTCTGTTTTTGTCCCTATGACGGTAGGAGGTGGAATTAGAAATACTCAAGACGTTACTGATTTGTTAAATTCTGGAGCTGATAAAGTTGCAATAAATACAGCTGCAGTAAAAAGACCCGAACTTATATCTGAGGTTTCACAGAAGTTTGGCACACAATGTATGATAGTTTCTATCGAAGCAAAAAAGAAAAAAGATAATAAATGGGAAGTGTATACAGATTGTGGACGTGAAAGGACAGGCATTGATGTATTAGATTGGGCGATAAAAGCTGAAAAATATGGAGCTGGTGAATTACTCATCACTTCAATTGATAAAGAAGGTACGAGAAAAGGGTTTGATATTGATTTAATGAAAATGATAACTGATAATGTTAATTTGCCAGTTATTGCAAGTGGTGGTATGGGGACAATTCAAGATCTGTTAGATGTAGTAGATATAGCTAATGTTGATGCTGTCGCTATGGCAGATATTATTCATTATAATAGAAAAAATTTTCATGAAATTAGAAATGAGTTAATTAATAGTAGTGTGTTAGTTAGAGACTATAAAAGTGAATCATGATTAACGTAGCTATAATCGATTATGGAATTGGCAACGTATACAGTGTCCAAAAAGCAATAGAATTCATTGGTCACAAGCCTGTAATTACTTCAGACCCAGAAATAATACTTAATTCTTCGCATTCAATTTTACCTGGGGTTGGAGCATTTGGTGTTGCTATGTCAGAATTATCAAAAAGATCTCTATGTGAAGTTATCAAAGAGATTTCAAATAAAGGCAATCATCTATTAGGTATTTGCCTAGGCATGCAATTACTTTTGGATAGAAGTGATGAATTTGGCAATAACAAAGGTTTAGGTATAATTCCTGGTAAAGTTATAATGATTCCTAATAAATTAAGAAATGGAACATCATTAAAAATTCCTAATATTGGTTGGAAAAAAATTACATTATCTGGAGAAAATAAGTTATTTGATAAAATTACAAATTTAGACTCTTTTTATTTCACTCATTCTTTTATGGCTTTAACTGATGCAGATGAAAATAGCATTGCTAAGAGTGTCTACGGTGATCACAAGTTTGATGCTGTAATTAAAAAAGATAATATAATTGGAGTTCAGTTCCATCCAGAAAAAAGTGGTAAGAGTGGATTGAACATAATTAATAATTTTTTAAAAAAATGAAAATTTTAGCTCTTATTACAGCGAGAAGTGGCTCTAAAAGACTACCTAATAAAAATATGTTAAAATTAGGAGGTAAGCCACTTGTTAAATGGAGTATTGATACATTAAAAGAAATTACATGTATAAAAGATATTCTTTTATCAACTGATGATAATCAAATTGCAAAAATTGGAAAAAAAGAAAAAATTTTAGTGCCTTGGCTAAGACCAAAGAAATTATCAACCGATAATTCAAACTCAGTTGATGTGGCAATTCATGCATTAAACTGGTACGAAAAAAAAATATCTAAAATCGATGGTCTTTTGTTAATTCAGCCAACTTCACCTTTTCGTTCAAAAAAAAGAGTTTTGAAAGCTATAGAAATGTTTAAATTAAATCCAAAAATACCTATCATGTCTGTTTCAAAAAAAAAAAATCATGGGATAAAATGCTATAAATTAAATAACGGGTTAATGAGTTCAGATTTATCTAATAAAATAAAAATAAATAAAAAAAGATTAAATTTTTATTATGAAAATGGATATTTATATTTGAAATCTCCACAAAATTTAAAAAAAACAATGTCATTTAAAAGTGGTAAATTTAGACCTTTAATTATCCACAATGCAAAAGAAAATATTGATATTGATACACCTTCTGATTTTTTAAAAGCAAAAAAATTACTTAATAATAATGTTGAAAAATAAATTTTTATTTAAATCTCTAGCCCAACCAATTTTGAGTAGAAATAAAAAATTTCTTAATATTCATAAAAATAAAACTTGTTATATTTTTGGCAACGGTGCTTCAATTAAAAATTTAGATCTAAAAGATTTTTCAGATTTACCAACAATAGGAATAAATCATTTGTGTTTGCATAAAGATTTTAAATACCTTGATACAAAATACTATGTTTTACCAGAGTCCTTTTTTTTCTACCCGTATAAAAAGAATATTTACACTGGGAAAAGGTTTGAAGAAAATATTATGGGTAAATTATTTAAAAAATCTTTTAATGAATTTAAAAAGATTAATCTTTTTACCAGTTTAACAAATTTTTTTGGTGCACAGTTTCCTAATGTTTATTACATTCATCACTTTGGTTATAAATTGCCAGATATTAAATATAATCAAATAGATTCAATTTTTAGTTTTATGTCAGGTGGTTTAAATGCCGCTATTGGTTTGGCAATAAATTTAGGTTTTTCAAAAGCATATTTGGTAGGTTGTGACTATCTTTTTTCACCAGTAAAATATGGGCATTTTTATGATTTTGGACCTCCACAAATTTCTACTGATAAAGAAATTTATCCAAACTTAATTCATGAGTCATCAAAATTAATAAAGTTATGTGTAATAACTGATAAAGGAATATCAAATCATTTAGATTACATTGAATATACTGATTACAAATCAAAAAAAATAAATTATAAGGAAAATACTGAAATTATTAAAAGTGAATATCTAAAAATACTTGATAAAGCTCATAAAATTGGGCTACATACAAACAAAATTTTTAATGTATAAAATAAATAAAAATTTATAATTTTTTCTTATTTTAACATTAAATGAAAAATATAGCAGAACTTAACTCATTTACAGCTTTTTTAGGGAATAATCCTATGTATGTGCAAGGTGCAGGAGGTAATTGTTCTATAAAACTAGATAATGAACTAGTAATTAAATCTTCTGGCTCTAAAATGAGTGACGCTTTAAATAAAAATATATTTATAAAAATTCCAAATAAAATTTTAAATTCAGCAATAAGTAAACTCAATCAAGATATAAATATTTTTGACAAAATTTTTTTAGACATGCCTATTAGGCCATCTATAGAGACTGGATTACACGCTTTAATGCCTCATAAGTATGTTTTTCATTTACATGAAATTAATGTTTTATCAATAGCAGTCACACATGAAGCAAAATCTATTTTTCTTAACAAACTTCAAGGTTTAAAGTGGAAATATATTAATTATTACAAGCCTGGATCTGAATTAATTTTTAATATTAATAAAAAATGTAAAAATCAAAAATTTGATATTCTAATTCTTGAAAATCATGGAGTCGTTATAGGAGGTGAATCAATTTTGCAGATTTCAAATTTATTAGAAGATCTTGTAAAAAGAATTAAGATTGAACCATCAACTAATCATAAATTTAATAATCAAAAACTAGATTTTTATGCTGAAAAGTTAAAATTAAGAAAGCCTAAATATGAAGAAAGTAACTCTATTGCTATGACTGAATCTAAAATTAGAATTTCTACAAATGGTAGTATGTATCCAGACCACATAGTATTTCTTGGAAAATCGGCGGAATTATTTAATATTCAAAATAATCAAGTAAAATTATCTAACTCATATTTAAAAATTTTACCTGGAGTAGGAGTTCTTTTAGATCCAAGAGCTAGAAGTGGTGCAGAAGAAATGTTATTGTGCCTCTCATTAGTTCTTTCTCGTATACAATCTAAATCTACAATAAAATACTTAACAAAAATTGAAGAGAATCAAATATCAAATTGGGAGGCTGAAAAATATAGAATCAGATTGGATAAGTAGATGCAAATAATAATTCCAATGTCTGGATTTGGTGAAAGATTTAGAGTCAAAGGTTATAATACGCCAAAACCTCTAATTATGGTCAATGGCAAGCCAATTATTTCATATGTAATTGATATGTTTCCTGGAGAAAAAGATTTTATTTTTATTTGTAATGAAGATCACTTAAAAAATTTAAATTATAAAATGGCAAAAATTTTAAAAAAATTTTGTCCTACAGGTAAGATTATTTCCATTGCTCCTCATAAAAAAGGCCCTGTTCACGCAGTTATTAAAGCAAAAAAAGCAATAAACTTTAATAAGCCAATTATTGTTAATTATTGTGATTTTACTTGTTATTGGAGTTGGAAAAAATTTAAACATTTTGTTTTAAAAAAAAATTGTTCAGGAGCTATTCCTGCTTATAAAGGTTTCCATCCCCATTCATTAGGCAAAACAAATTATGCATACATATTAGAAAAAAGAGGCATTGCTTCAGATATTCAGGAAAAAAAGCCATTCACCTCTAACAAATTAGATGAATATGCATCAAGTGGAACTTATTATTTTAAAAATGCTAAAATTATGTTTGATTCATTTGATTACATAAAAAAAAATAGAATTAATGTTAAAGGAGAGCAATATGTAAGTTTAGCTTATAAATATTTTTTTAACCAAAAAAAGAATGAAAGAATTTATATTTATACATTAAAACATTTCATGCAATGGGGCACTCCAGAAGACCTTGAAGAATATATTAATTGGTCAAATATTTTTAATAAAATTACAAAATTAAAAAATCAATACACTAATAATAATGGAACTCTAATAGTTCCTATGGCTGGCGAAGGACAAAGATTTGTAAATGAAGGGTATAAAAAAATAAAACCTCTTATTGAGGTGTCTGGTAAACCAATGGTTATTCAAGCTGTAAATAGTCTGCTTAATTTCAAAAATAAAATTTTTGTGATTCGTTCAAATATGAAAGGAATAAAAACTATTTCTAAAAAATTAAAACAATCATATAGTAATATATATCTAAAAACTTTGAGGAATAAGACACAGGGACAAGCAGACACAGCTTTAAACGCGATTAAACAAACTGATCCTAATACTAATATTAATATTAATGAAAATATTACAATCTCTGCCTGTGATAATGGCGTTATCTTTAATTCTAAGAAATTAAATAACTATATGAATGATACAAAAAAAGATATTATTGTTTGGGGTATAAGAGGGCATCCACATGCTATTAGAAATCCAGAAATGTATGGTTGGATAAATTTAAATAAAAAATCCAATAAAATTATTTCAGTATCTGTTAAATCACCATTACAAAATACAACTCTTGATCCAATAATTATCGGTACTTTTACTTTTCGAAATAAATTTATAGCTAGATCGTCTATAGAAACATTGATTGAAAAAAATAACAGAATAAATAATGAATTTTACATAGATTCAAGTATTAATGAAGCAATTAAATTAGGTTTTAAATGCTATTATTTTGAAATTGATTATTATTTATCTTGGGGTACACCAAATGATTTAAAAACTTTTGAATATTGGCAATCATGTTTTCATAAATGGAGACATCATAATTATAATTTATACAGAGATAAGAATATCCCAAAAGATAAAATAAATATTTTAGAAAAGAAATATAATTCTTTTTAGAAAAAGATTTTAAATGATAAAAAAAGAAATATGTATTTTTTTAATTGTTGGTATTATAACTGTTATAATAGATTTTTTAATTTATTACATATTGTTAGAGTTTGTTATAAAAAGTATTGATATTTCTAAAACCATCAGTTTTGTATCTGGCACAGTTTTTTCTTATCTTGCAAACAGGTTTTGGACATTTGGACATATTAGTAATAAAATCAATTCTTTATGGAAGTTTATACTTATATACTCTCTTACATTAATAATTAATGTTCAAGTAAATTCTTTATTTTTATTTTTTACAACAGATATTTACTTGAATTTACAAATTGCTTTTTTGTTTGCCACTATTACATCGGCATCAATTAATTTTTTAGGTATGAAATATTTTGTATTTAAAAAATAAAATATTATAAATATTCATGAAATATTCATTAATTATACCTTGTTACAATGAAGAGAAAAACTTACCATTGTTACTAGATAAATGTAAAAATATTTTATTAAAAAATGATATTGAATTAGTTATAGTTAATAATGGATCGTTAGACAAAAGTTCTGAAGTTCTCTTAAATCTTAAAACAAAATATAAAAAATTTAAAATTGTAAATGTAAGTTTAAACAAAGGTTATGGCTACGGTATTTTGTCTGGAATTATGGAGTCATCAGGAGAAATTATTGCCTGGACTCATGCAGACTTACAAACTGATCCTAATGATATAATTAAAGGCTTTAAATTTTTTGATAAATTTGGACAAAATATTTTTGTTAAGGGGTTAAGATATGGACGACCTTTACTTGATAATATATTTACGTTTGGGATGAGTTGTTTTGAAACTTTGCTATTAGGTAAATTTATGAGAGATATTAATGCTCAACCAACTATAATTTCTAGAAATTTTTTTAAAGATTTAAGTAATCCTCCTCTAGATTTTTCTTTAGATTTATTTATTTACTATCATGCAAAAAAAAAATTACTTAAAGTGTACAGATTTCCTGTTAATTTTCCTCCAAGGATTCATGGGTTTTCTAATTGGAATGTTGATTGGTCCTCCAAAATTAAGTTTATATTAAGAACTATTAAATATAGTCTTGATTTAAGAAGAAGAGTTAAATGAAAATAATAATACATAGGTGTAATACCTCAAAAGATTTGAAATTAGTTAATTTAGCTTATGGTGTGGAAATTGATATACGATCATATGGAGGGAAATTAATTTTACATCACGATCCATATGTTCAAGGTGAAGATTTTAATGATTGGATTAAAGAATACAAACATGCTCAGCTAATTTTAAATGTAAAAGAAGAGGGATTAGAAGATAAAATATTAAAAATTTTGACAGAACATAAAGTTAAAAATTATTTTTTTCTTGATCAATCATTTCCATTTTTAATAAAATATTCCAACCTAGGTGAAAAAAATTGTGCCGCTCGCATATCTGAATTTGAGTCAATAGAAACTCTTATAAACTTACAAAAAAAAATTAAATGGGTTTGGGTAGATTGCTTTACTAAATTTCCATTATCCAATAGCGATATTAAAATATTAAAAAAAATGTCTTTTAATATCTGTATTGTGTCACCAGAATTACAAAAAAGAGACTCAAACAATGAAATTTTAAATTTTATTAATGAAATTAGAGATCTAGATTTATTACCTGATGCTGTGTGCACAAAGAGACCAGATCTATGGGAAAAATTTTAATTAAAATGAAACAAATTATATTTCACCCAATTTTTATAACTGGACTTATAATAAAATTATTTTTTATTTTTATTTTTGAACCTATAGCAGCAAATCAATGGTATATCCCTTTTTTAGAAAATAGTATTTCTAGTTTAAATTTTCATCCATGGAATTCATGGGTAAGAGAGGGAGGTTCACTTCTTGCATTTCCTTACGGTTATGTAATGTGGTTTGTTTTTTACCCTTTAATTATTATATTTGAAATTTTCAAACTTCCTTTGACACTATCTTATGAAATTACAATTTTACTTGTTGATATTGCGTTACTTTATATTCTTAATTTAATACTACCAAATAAAAACAAAATAATATTAATTTCATACTGGCTATCACCTATTATAATATTGCCTTCATATTTTTTAGGATACAATGATCTAATCCCCACCTTATTGATAGTTTATTCATTATTGCTAATAAAGAGGAGCAATTTTTTATTTTCAGGATTTGTATTAGCCTTAGCTATTTCAGCTAAGCTAAGCATGATAATATCTGTGCCATTTTTTTTAATTTATTTTTATAATAATAAATCGGTAAGAAATTATATTTTTAAATTTCTTTTTTCATTTGTTTCTACTATTTCATTTTTAAGCTTTCCTTTACTTATTTTTAACTCATCTATTTTAATGATTTTAAATAATCCTGAGATGGGAAAAGTTTTAAATTTAATTGTTGTTTTAGGAGATCAATTTATTATTTATATAATACCTTTAATTTACCTCTTGTTAATTTATTTTATTTGGAGAATTAAAAGAATAAACTTTGAATTATTTTTAACAGTTTCAGGAATTGTTTTTTTAATTATTGTTCTTTTGGCGCCATCATCTCCTGGATGGTTTATATGGAGCGTTCCTTTTTTGGCTTTTTACCAATCAAAAAGTGGAAAAAGTGGTTTAATTTTTGTAAGTATTTTTTCAGTTTTTTATGTATTAAATATTTTATCTAATTATCCTTTGCAGTTTTATGATGGAAATATGTTAATTTTACAAGAAAAGCCTATTTTCTTATCTGCATTTGGTAAATTTTTAACAAGTCTTATTTATACATTTTTATTGGTAGCGGGATGTGTTTTGATTACTAGAATTTTAAGAGAAGCAATAATTAATAATGATTATTTCAGATTCAGTAGAAAACCTTTTTCAATTGGAATAGCTGGTAATACTGGTTCTGGTAAAGACACTTTAGTGAAATCTTATATAGATTTATTTGGAGATCATTCTGTTTCTACTTTATCAGGTGATGATTATCATTTATGGGATAGGCAAAAACCCATGTGGCAAATTTTAACCCACCTAAATCCTATGGCGAATGATCTAGAAAGATTTTCTAAAGACTTAATTTCTCTAAATGATGGAAAAAATATATTTAAAAAAAAATATAACCATATTAATGGAAAAATGAGCAAATTTTATAAAGTCAATTCAAATGATTTTATTATTACAAGTGGTTTGCATTCCTTATATACTCCTTTGTTACGAGAAAATTATGATTTAAAAATATATTTAGATATTGATGAAAACTTAAGAAAGTATTTTATTTATAAAAGAGATGTTGAAGTTAGAGGTCACACATTAGAAAAAGTAAAAAATTCAATTAAGAAAAGAGAAAATGATTCAAATACATTTATTCATCCACAAATTAATCATGCTGATTTAATATTCTCTCTTAAATTAATTAATGAGCAATTTGATATTTTCACTAAAGGAAAAGATAAACCTCTGTTAAAATTAGCTGTAAGATCTAGAAGAGAGTTTAATGAATTGTCTCTACATAGAATCCTTGTTGGTGTTTGTGGATTAAATATTGATGTTAATAATAATCAAGAATCTGAGTCATTTATGATAATTGAAGGAGAGGTTGCTGCAGAAGATATTTCTTTAGCAGCTAAGCTTTTATGTCCACGTATCTTTGATTTTTTAGATATGAACCCAAATTGGCATGATGGAGTGTACGGTTTGATGCAATTAGTTACTATTAATCACATAGATCAATTGCTGAACAAAAGATTTAATTGATGAAGATCTTTAATCAAAAAATATTACAACATTTGCCTGACGCCATCCTATTTGATACCGACAATACTCTATATCCTTATGAAATTGCAAATTTAAAGGCAACTGAGGCTGTCAAGAATAAAGTCATTCATATTTTTTCTGTTAATGCTAAAGATTTTGATCAAGCGTATATAAAAGCTAAAAATGATATCAAAAACAGATTAGGAAACACTGCTTCTTCTCATAGTAGATTATTATATTTACAAAGAATGTTAGAAATAATGGGTTTGGGGTCCCAGGTTTTAATCGCATTAGATTTAGAGCAGACATATTGGCGAACATTTTTATCAAATGCTATTCTTTTTAATGGAGTAAAAGATTTATTAGAAGAGATTAGATTATTAGGTGTCCCAATTGCAATTGTAACAGATTTAACTTCTCAAATACAATTTAGAAAAATGGTATATTTTGGTATTGATAAATTTTTTGATTATATTGTAACTAGTGAAGAGTCAGGAAAAGACAAGCCTGCAGAAGAAAGCTTTAAATTAGCAATTGAAAAAATCAAACCCAAAGGTAATAATTTTTGGATGATTGGTGACCATTTAGTTAATGATATAAGTGGAGCTAAAAAATCAATAAATGCATCTACTTTTTTAAAAGTAGATAAAATAAATGATGTTAAAGATAATGAAAAATCAATAGATGTGATATTTGATTCATATTTGGAATTAAAAACTATTATTCTAAATATTTTAAAATGAAATTTTTTTCAAAATTTACAAAAATTTTTAACTTATCAAACACTAATTTAATATTTTTAACGACAGTTTTATTTTTTCTAGTATCTTTTCAATCTATAAAAAACAACATAGACTCAAAATATATTCATAAATCTTTAAGTAATGAAATGCAGCAAATTCATTCTGATAAATTAATTAATTATTACTCAAGTGAAAAACAATACACAACGAGATCTTGCAATAAAACCCTTAATCCAAACGAGAGGCTCGAAGACAGAAAAAGATTTAGATGGTTTACTCAAATGACATTAGATAAATTATATAATATTTCTTATAATACTCATCCAAAATTACCATATTACATTAATTTATTTGTTTTATCTTCTTTTCTAACTGTTTCATATTTAATGATAATGCTTATCTCCGGAAATAATTGGATGAATAATTTTATTTTTATTGTTCCAACCCTTTTCATTCTAACATCGCCTCTTTCAGAAATGAATTTCTCATTTTTAGAAGTTGCTTTAATCTCTTTAGGTATTTATTTATCAAATAAAAAACTTTTTCTCTGCTTTCTTTTTGTGGTTTGTTTAGCAGTCTTAAATAGAGAAAGTGGTTTTCTAATTGCATTTTCTTGGTTAATATTTAACAATAGCATATTTAAATTTTTAACGACTATATTTTTAGCCATTTTAACTTTAGTATTTTTTAATTTAGATATTCTAACTTGCTTTAAAGATATAAATTTATTTTTACCTTTTTTAAATAATGATCCAAATATATTTTTAAATATAGATTTCGAAAATTATATAAATTTTAGCACTCTTAGATCTTTAGTGTTTAATTATTTAATATTTATGGTAATTGGTTTGTTTTTATATTTAAATTCATCTGATAAAAATCACTATGCTTTTACTATCTTTATACTATATTTTTTGGTTTTTGCAGTCGCCACACCTATGCATCATATGTCAATAAAATTATTAATCATACCATATTTATTACTATTAAATGGTAAGAATAATATTTATAAAAAAATAAATAATAAAGTTGGTATTTAATTAAATGAAAATTTTAATCACTGGTGCGGATGGTTTTGTTGGCTCACATTTAACTGAATTCTTAATAAAAAAAAATTATGATATAAGGGCCTTTGTTTTATATAATTCATTTGGATCTTGGGGATGGTTAGATAAAATCCGAAGTGATTTGAAAAAAAATTTAGATGTTTATATGGGGGATATTAGAGACTCACATGGTGTAAATGAAGCATTTAAGGGTTGTGATGTTGTAATACATTTAGCTTCATTAATTTCTATACCTTACTCTTATAAATCACCTGATAGTTATATTGACACTAATATAAAAGGTACTCTTAATATTCTGCAAGCTTGTCTAAAAAATAATGTAAATAAAATAATACATACTTCTACAAGTGAAGTTTATGGAACAGCAATAAAAGTTCCAATAAATGAGACTCATCCCTTACAAGGTCAGTCACCTTACTCTGCGAGTAAAATTGCAGCAGATCAGCTGGTATACTCTTTTTTTTCATCCTTTGACTTACAAGCTGTTACTATTAGGCCATTTAATATCTATGGACCACGGCAATCAACTAGAGCAATTATACCAACAATAATAACTCAATTAATGCAAGATAAGGTCCTAAAGTTAGGGTCATTAACTCCCACAAGAGATTTTAATTATATTCAAGATATTTTAGAAGCTTATGAAAGGGTTTTGATCTCCACCAAAGGTTATGGTGAAGTATTCAATATTGGCAGTAATTTTGAAATTTCTATTGGAGAGACAATAGATCTAATATCTAATATTATTGGCAAAAAAGTAAAAATACAAAAAGATGAAAAGAGAATTAGGCCAGTTAAATCAGAGGTAAATAGATTATGGGCAGATAACAGTAAAGCAAAAAAATATTTTAGTTGGACCCCAAAATATGCTGGTAAACAAGGCTTCATTAAAGGTCTAAATAAAACTATCAGTTGGTATAAAAATAAAAAAAACTTAGAATTATTTGATTCTAAAAAATTTATTATTTGATGACAACAGTTAAAAATAAAACAAATTTAGATGAAGATGTTTTAAAATTATTAAGTGAAATTTATTCTGGAAAGAAGACATCTTTACATGAACCATATTTTATTGGCAATGAAATAAAGTATGTTAATGATTGTATAAAATCGTCGTATGTCTCAAGTGTTGGAAGTTATGTTTCAAAATTTGAGAAAAATTTATCTAAATTTGTTGGAGTTAAGCATGCCATTGCTGTAACTAATGGTACTTCAGCGTTGCATATTGCTTTATTAATGTCTGATGTAAGAGCTAATGATGAAGTTTTGATGCCTGCATTAAATTTTGTAGCAGGTGCAAATGCAGTTACCTATTGCAATGCAATACCTCATTTTGTTGACAGTGAATATGAAACACTTGGAGTTGATGCTGAAAGTTTGGATAAATGGTTAAAAAAAATATCAATTATAAAAAATAAACAATGTTTCAATATAGAAACTGGAAGAAGAATCAAAGCTTTGATGATTATGCATACTTTTGGTCATCCATCTAAAATCAAGGAATTAGTAAAAATTGCAAAAAAATATTATTTAAAGATTATTGAGGATTGTGCTGAATCCTTAGGAAGTTACTATTTAGGCGCTCACACAGGGTCTTTTGGTAATATAGCTACGTTAAGTTTTAATGGTAATAAAATTATAACAACTGGGGGAGGAGGGGCTATTTTAACTAATAGTGATTTAATTGCTAAAAAAATTAAACATATAACAACTACATCAAAAAAAAAACATCCTTGGCTGTTTATACACGACAGTATAGGTTATAACTATCGAATGCCTAATGTGAATGCAGCTTTAGGATGTGCTCAATTAGAAAAATTACCTTATATTTTGCATAAAAAAAGACAACTATTTAAGAAATATAAAAAAAAATTTACTAAAATAAGTGGCTTGCATTTATTTGAAGAACCCAAGAATTGTAATAGTAATTATTGGTTAAACACAATTATTTTAAATAATAATAATATCAAGAATAGAGATAAAATTTTAAAAAAAACTAATAAATTTGGAATCAACACAAGACCTTCCTGGAATTTAACTTCTAGCTTAAAGCCCTTTAAAAATTGTCCAAAATCAGATCTTGAAGTTGCAACTTCTTTGAATAATTCAATTATAAATATACCAAGTAGTGCTTTTATTTAAAAATGACTGAAACTGAAAACTATAAAAAAAAAAATATTTATTTTCAGTGGGTCAAAAAAATTCCTCTTTCAAATCTTCCTATATATTTTGAAAATAACTACTTGAATATTTTTGCAGAATTTGAGAAAAGTAAATTAAGGATTTTAAAATGTTCTTTTAATTCCATATTGTATCTACCTCTACTAATAAAGGATATGGGCTCTTTTAAAGAAGCTTATAGTGCTTATGGATACGGTGGTTTTTTGGGTGAAGGAAAGATAACTTCAAAAAATTTAGAAGCTTTAAAAATCTTTTTATCATCAGAGGGTATTATTTCTTTATTCATTAGATATTCACCTTTTTTAGAAAATCACAAAATAATAGATAGATATAATAAAGAACTTAATCGGCATACCTATTCCATAGAATTAAAAAAAAATAAAAGCTTTGAAACCTTCAAAAAAACATTGAGACAAAAAATCAGATGGTCAGTAAATTATGCATTAAGGGCAAATCTCTCCGTTAACATAAAACAATTACAAGATTGCTCTTATCAAATTATGGAAGAGTTTTATGATTTGTATAGTAATTTAATGCAATCCAAATCGATTAAAAATGAAACTTGTTTTAATAAGGAATTTTTTAATGATCATCTAGATAAGTTGAAGAAAAATTGTTATATTTTTTATATAAATGATAGTAATACACATAAAATGATAGCAGGATCTTTATTTCTTACTGATAATTCGCAGTGGTCACATTATCATTTGAGCGCAACCAGTATGATTGCCATGAAAAACCAATCAATGGAATTAATATTAAGCATGGCAATATTTTTTTTTGGTAATAAGAATTTCAAATATTTACACCTTGGAGGTGGGCATAATTTAGATGAAAAAGATGGACTTAGTTATTTTAAAAGAAAATTTTCATCAACTAAGCATGATTTTTATTGTTCAAAAATTATTTGTAATGATAATCAATATTTTTATGAGAGAAAAATGAATAATATTTTAAATAATAAATTTTTTTTAATAAGTCATTCTATTAAAGATTGATATTATGATATTAAAAAACATCAAAATTTTGACAAATTTAAAATGATTGGTGGAGAGCATTATCTGTTAGATAATAAAAGTGTTAAACTTAGTTTATCAAACTTTATTTATAGTAATTTTAATAATAATTCATTTTTTTCATCAGGAAGAGATGCTCTATATGCTTTACTAAAATCATTACCTCAAAATACAATATATCTTCCTGATTTAGTTTGTGACTCTATTTATAATGCTTGTCGTCAATCAGGTAAAAAAATTAAGTTTTATGAAATTAATGAAAACTTTATTGAAAATAAATTTGATTTACAAAAAATAAATAAGAATTCATGTATTTTAATAATTCATTTTTTTGGCATTCCAAATATTCAATTAATTAATAATTTAACAAAAAGTAATACTAAGATTATTTCTGACGTCACACATATTATATTTAATAAGTTTTATTTAAAAAAAATATATAAAAAATCTGACTATTTATTAACTAGCCTAAGAAAGATAGGCCCTTTTCCTGATGGTGGTATTTTGTCCAGCAATAAAAAAAAATTACCAAAGCCTATAAACAAAATTAGAGAAAATTTTTTTACTTTTAGATTGGCTGGTATAGTTGCCAGGACTCAATCTATACTAAATAAAATAAATAATGATGAAGGTTTTTATTTAATTAAAAAAGCCGAAAAGTATATTAATAATTCAAGCTTAGGAGGCTTTGATGCAAGTAATTTTAGTAAAAATTTAACTAAATCAATTTGTTATAAAAAAAATGCTTTGCAAATTTCTAAGAACATACATGTTTTAAATAGTATGAAGAAATTCAACTCTATAGGTGTTGTTAACGATAATAATTTAATTTCACCTTATTATGTGTGCCTTTTTAAAAATAAAAAAACCAGAGATCGAATTAAAGTTTTTCTTTCAAAAAAAAATATTTTTTGTCCAATTCATTGGGAATCTAAAACAATAACAAAGAAATCTATTTTATCAAACCGAATTTTAAGTATACCATGCGACGTAAGATATAATCAAAATGACATGAAAATGATTATAAATAATATATTATTATGCATAGAAAATTAAAAATTTCTATTTTGACAACCTCAAGGTCTGATTTTGGTTTACTAAAAAATTTAATTTTTTTATCTTCAAAGAGATTTCAAGTTGATATTTTAGTTGGGGGATCACATTTTTTGAAATCTAAAGGATATTCTTATGATGAAATAAATTCAGAATTTAAAAAAAATAAATATATAAATATTATTAAATTTAAAGCTATGGAAAAAAGTGAAACAGTAATTGCGCAGAATATTACTATTTCTAAGACTCAATTATTAGCATCTAAATATTTTTCAAATTCAAATACACGAATGTTAATTTTTCTTGGTGATAGGTGGGAGCTAACTGGTTTTACAATACCAGCCCTACTTCATCAAATTCCTCTTTCCCATATAAGTGGTGGCGAAATCACCGATGGTTCAATGGATAATTATATAAGAAATTTTCATACTACAATTTCTAATTTTCATTTTACTGCTAACAATTTATTTGCTCAAAATATAAGTCAAAGATGCGAAGAAGATTGGAGAATTTCTGTTGTAGGTGAATGTGGATTAGACTTGGTATATAAAAAAGAATATAGCAAATTCAAATCAATTAAAAATCAATTTAATATTAAAGATAAATATATTTTAATAACTTTTCATCCGTCAACTCTAGATTTTAAAACTAAAATTAATAATCAAATTGAAAATATTTTAATTTCTCTAGAACAATTTAGTAAATATCAACTAATATTTACTTCACCTGGAATGGAATTTGGAAGTAAAATAATAACAAAATCTATAGAAAAATTTATAAAAAATAATAAGAGCAGCTTATTTGTAAATAATTTTGGTTCTAAATATTACCTACCAATATTAAAAAATGCATCCTTAATTGTTGGAAATTCATCAAGTGGATTAGTTGAAGCTCCTTCCTTTAAAACTCCATGTGTTAATATAGGAGACCGACAAAAGAATAGACCTCGTTCTAAATCAGTTATTAATGTTAATTATGATGTAAAAAATATTATTAATGCTATATCACAAGCTTTATCAAAAAATTTCAAAACTAACTTAAAAGATTTAAAAAATCCATATGATCCCTATTTAGATGGAAAAAATTCTTTACGAATAGTTAATTGTATTGACAATGTGTTAAATAATTTATCTTTATCAAAAATTTTAACTAAAAAATTTGCAAATAAAGTAAATAAAAAAGAATGGAATTCTTATATTTAGTAATATGATCAAAATGACTAAAACTTATATTATTGCTGAGGCTGGAGTTAATCACAATGGTAATATTGATCTTGGATACAAGCTTATTGATGCGGCTAAAAAATCTGGAGCAGATGCAGTAAAATTTCAAACTTTTAAAACTAATAAGTTAATTACAAATAGAGCAAAAAAACCTGATTATCAAATTAGTAGTTATGATGACTCAATTCAGTCTTCTTACCAGTTACTAAAATCTCTTGAATTGAAGTTTTCAGATTTTTCAAAACTAAAATTATATGCAAAAAAACAGAACATAGAATTTTTATCTACACCTGATGATGAGGATAGTTTAAATTTTTTGGCTGATAAACTTAAAATTTTAAAAATTAAAATTGGATCTGGTGAAGTTACAAATTTACCTTTTATAAAAAAAATTGCATTGAAAAACAAACCAATTATTATTTCAAGTGGTATGGCAAATATGAGTGAAATTGGTGAGGCAATTAAAACTATTAGAAAATATAATAAAAAAAAACTAACAGTTCTGCACTGTACAACTAATTATCCATGTCCATTTGAAGATGTTAACTTAAATGCAATGAATAAAATTAAAACAAAATTTAATGTCGATATTGGTTATTCTGA
>MDTG01329050.1_pt1 | contig 24563 bp, 23 predicted proteins | sample 811421 | NCBI WGS metagenome assembly MDTG01 (sample SAMN05326645, study PRJNA326480) | marine metagenome | isolation source: seawater | place: Pacific Ocean: South East | collected 2011 | reverse complement strand
TACCGTCAATGATGAACTTACCATTGAAAATTTTATGACGGCAGTGTTCTGAATTGACTTGTGAAAACCCAAATACTTCCGTGTCTGTTAATGAACGTTTAAGGCGTGTTGCTAAGTTTTCTAAATAAGCAACTTCGTCTTCGCTAAGAGATAGGCCTTCTTGTTGGTTAAAAGAAGCAATATCATCAATATCTAGTATGTCTTCTGGCTCTTTTTTGTTGTCGTAGATATGTTGATCCAATTCCTTAAAACGCTGGTGAATCATGGGATCAAAAACAATGTTATCTTTTGTCCAAAACTGCTCAATACGTATAATGTCATTAAGCCCCATGTTGTGGCAAATTTCCACTGCATTGGTACTCCAAGGAGTAATCATGGAAATGCGAGGTCCAATGAGATCTGCTTGAATAAATGACTTTCGTAGTAAACGGTATTCGCCAAAAAGCCACTGTAGTTTTTCCTGATCTTCTTCGGCTACTGGAAGTTCTTTCTGAACAACGTAAATGTGTTTATTGGGATCGCCAAAAAAACAAATCATAAATAATGATTAAATAACAAAAATAAGCATAGTAGTGATTTACAGCACGGGATTATTCCCCTAAAAGTAAACGAAATAGATCAATTTATCAACAACTTAGACTTTTCGAACGAGTCGGACCATATAAAAGCCGTCAAAGCCGTTAGCAGATGGCCATAAGTGTTGTTCCTTTTCTAATGTATATTCTTTACCTAATTCTGTCATTTTGAATTTTGCAATTTGGTCTTCGTTTTCTTGCGGTAAAATGGAACAGGTCACGTAAATCAACTTACCACCTGGCTTGACCATGTATGCGTATTGAGTCAATATTTTTTGTTGTTCCAATACCACACGATCAATAAAATCTGGATTGAGTTTCCATTTCGCGTCGGGATTTCTTCGTAAAACTCCTAAACCGCTACAAGGCGCATCTAACAAAACCCTATCGGCAGAGCCGTGTAGTTTTTTGATAACCTTATTGTTGTCAATGTGTCGGGTTTCGATATTGTGAGCACCTGCACGCTTTGCACGTCTTTTGAGTTCGCGCAGTTTAAAGTTGTGAATGTCTAGCGCGATTAACTGCCCCTTGTTTTTCATAATTGCCGCCAAGTGCAAGGCTTTTCCTCCAGCACCGGCACAGGCGTCTATTACACGCATTCCAGAAGCAACCTGTGTAAATGGCGCTACAGATTGAGATGAAGCATCCTGTATTTCAAACCAACCTCGCTGAAAGGCTTTAGTACTGAACACATTGGCGCGTTTGTCAAGCACCAAGGCATCGGGATATTTTGCGATGGTTTGCGTTTTAATTTTTTCTTCAAGCAGCGCATTGCGCAACATCTTAGGAAGTGTTTTTAGCGCATTGGCACGTAATACAACTGACGCAGTGGTGTTGAGTGCTTCCATCTCAAGTGTCCACTTTTTTTCACCCAAGGCTTTGCATCCTAATGCATCCAGCCAATCGGGGATAGACTCACGATATTTGCGTTCTTGGCGCAGTTCTTCAAATTTCCCCTTAATACGTCGTGTGGGGGTTCCTTCGAGGGGTTTCCAATCTGGCAACACATAGCCTCTTAGGGTAGCCCAAACAGCGAAAATGCGCCAAAAATCTTGTCGATTTAGAGGGTCTAGTACATTTGCTATAGCAGCATAAAGACGCTTCCAACGCACAATCTCATAAGTGGTTTCTGCAATAAAGCCGCGGTCACGACTTCCCCAGCGTTTGTCGCTTTTGAGGACTTGCGCTACAACCTTGTCTGCATATTTCTCCTCATTAAATATCTGTTGCAGTCCGTTAAGCACTGCCAGAACTAAATTTTTGTGTAACCGCATCATGTTATTCAAATGATTGTAGCTCAATTAGTTTTTTATATACACCATCTTGAGCCAACAGTTCTTTGTGCGTGCCTCTTTCTACAACCTTTCCTTTGTCGAGAACAATAATTTCATCTGCACTTTTAATTGTAGATAGCCGGTGTGCAATGACCAATGAGGTTCGGTTTTGCATCATTTTAAGAAGCGCATCTTGAACCAGTTTCTCAGACTCTGTGTCCAAAGCCGAGGTGGCTTCGTCTAAAATCATTACAGGCGGATTTTTGAGTACAGCTCTTGCAATGGCCAAACGTTGTTTTTGACCTCCTGAGAGTTTGTTTCCAGCATCTCCAATCACAGTTTCAATGCCCTGTGGTAGTTGGGTGATAAAATCATATGCATTCGCAATTCGTAATGCTGTTTCTAGTTCTTTTGCCGATGCGTTTGGCTTCGCTATGAGTAGGTTTTCCTTGACCGAATCATGAAACAGTATGGCGTCTTGCGTAACATAGGCAAACATGCTTCGCAGTTCATTTAGGTCAACTGAATCAATGGATGTGTTGTCAATACTAATAGTTCCCTGTTGTGGGTCGTAAAAACGTGCCAACAGGTTGGCTATGGTGGTTTTTCCACTTCCCGATGCGCCTACAAGCGCTACAGAATTTCCTTTAGGTATTTTTAAATAAAACTCATCAATTACCGTTTCGTCTTCATACTTAAACTGTATGTTTTCAAAACTAATTTCAGACGAAAAATTGGGTAATGCTGCAGGGTTTGCAGGTGATTGAATTTCTGATTTATGGAAGAGGTATTCCGTAATACGTTGCGCGGCAGCATTTCCTTTTCGAATGCTATACACGGCTCTACTCATGGATTTGGCCGGCGTAAGTACACCATAGGCCAAAGTCATATAGGTGATAAATTCTTCACCGCTCATGGATTGATCGACCAATACAAGCCGTCCACCTATATATAAGATGGTGCCGATAACCGCTACACCCAAAAATTCGCTTATAGGACTGGCGAGGCTCTCTCTTCGAATAAGCTTGTTTGAAAAATTAAAAAGCCGTTTGGTAACAGCAGCAAATTTTTTATTAAAAATATGTTCTGCGTTAAAGATTTGAATGATGGGTATGCCCGTGAGGGATTCCTCCAAATAGGAAAGCAGCTCTCCTTGTTCTTTTTGTACCCTTTCCGAACGCGACTTTAGGCTCTTTCCTACAATTGAAATGAGCCAGCCAGCAATAGGAATAAATACCAAAACAAACAGCGTGAGTTTTGCGCTTAAAGCAAACATCGTAATCAGTGCAAATAGAATAGTCAGCGGTTCACGAATAAGCATTTCAAACACACTCAAAAAAGAGCGTTGTACTTCCGTAACATCAGAAGTTACACGAGATATCGTATCTCCTTTTTTGTTGTTGGCATGGAAACTTGCAGGAAATGAAATTAACTTTTTATAGATTTTGCGCTGTAAGTCTTTCACCACGCCATTACGCATATAGGTAATGAAAAAAACGGCTAAATAATTAAAAAGGTTTTTCAGTAAAAAGGTTATCAAAATCACGCCAATCACCAACATCAATGCTTTTATAGCATCGCCTTTGGCATAATCAGTAATTTGAAATCTAAAAGAGTCAAAGAGATATTCTTGATAGGAATTGCTACTTTCTCGCGCTGGCATTTCCATTGGTCCCTCGCTGTTTCTAAAAAGTACTTCTAGCATAGGCATCAAAGCCAAAAAAGAGGCTGCATTAAACAGGGCATATAGTATGTTGAACACAATATTAAGTGCAACATAACCCTTGTACGGAAGCGCGTAACGCAGTATGTATCTAATTGGACTCATCTTACATCCCTAATTCACCCAAAATGCGATCTATTTTTTGATCGAGTTGATTTTTGGTCGTTCTATAGTCACGAGTGGAATTAAGGTTTGTATTAACACTCACGTAAAACTTTATTTTAGGTTCTGTGCCGCTGGGTCTAGCAGCTACTCGCGTACCATCTTCAGCTATTAAAATCAGCACATTTGCTTTGGGCAAAGGTATCATTTCTTTTTCTTGCGTATTAACTACCGTTCTAACAGCTGTTGGATAGTCTTCAATAAAACGAATTGGACTGCCGTCGATATCCTTAGGAGGTTCTTTTCTAAAGCGACCCATGATTCTTTCAATTTCCTCAGCACCCGATTTTCCTTTTTTGAACAATGAAACCAAGCGCTCTTGAAAACATCCCAATTTTTTATAGGATTCCAACAGCACATTAAAAAACGAACTGCCATTTGACTTGGCCTCGGTAACCAACTCACATGCCAGTAGTGACGCTGTTACGGCATCTTTGTCACGAACAAAATCGCCAACCATATATCCAAAACTTTCTTCACCTCCACCAAGACATTTCTGATTGGGGTATTGTTTGATCATTTGAGCTATCCACTTAAAGCCTGTAAGTCCAAGCTTACATTCAACACCATAGTGATTTGCCAAGACACTCATCATGGGGGTAGAAACAACAGTCGAGCCCACAAACGGGTTTTCTTCAGCGGTGTAGTTGCCTTTGCTCAAAATGAAATCCGTCATGGCCACCATCGCTTGGTTGCCGTTTAGGAGTTCAAGTTCGTTGTTTTCGTTTCTTACGGCTATCCCCAGGCGGTCTGCATCGGGATCGGTTCCAATCACAATATCAGCGCCAATGACATTGGCCTTTTCCATCGCCATTTGTAGGGCTTCGGGTTCTTCTGGATTGGGTGATTTTACTGAAGAAAAATCACCATCTGGTTTGGCCTGTTCTTCGATTATTGTGACATGCTTATATCCAGCTTTTTTTAGAACCTGTGGAATGGCCGTTACCGAAGTGCCGTGTAACGGCGTAAATACCACCTTAACCTTTTCGCGATTCCCATTTCCAATACGACCAACTGCAACAGAAGCATCTTGATAGGCTTCGTCTATAACCTGGTCGATGGGTGTAATATGTACGGGTTTAGCATCAAACAAAATAGCTTCATAAGCAGTATTGTTGATGGCCGATATGATGCCGTTGTCTTGCGGAGGAACAATCTGCCCGCCATCTTGCCAATAGACCTTGTAGCCATTATATTCTGGCGGGTTGTGTGATGCCGTAAGTACGATACCACAATGGCAGTTTAGGTGACGTACAGCGAAAGAAACCTCGGGTGTTGGCCGTAAATCTGTGAATAAATAGACCTTGATGTCGTTTGCTGAAAAAATGGCAGCCACAGTTTGTGCGAGTTCCTTGCTGTTGTGTCTACAGTCATAGCCAATTACCACGCTAGGTGTTTCATTTGGAAACTGCACCTTTATGTAATCGCTTAATCCCTGTGTTGTTTTACCAAAGGTGTACTTGTTAACTCGGTTGGTACCTACGCCCATAATACCTCGCATGCCGCCTGTGCCAAAGACCAAATCCATATAAAAAGCATCTTCTAGCTCAGTAGGGTTATTTTTTAATTCCGCCACAGCTTGTCTTGTTTCATCGTCAAATGGGGGGAGTTCCCAGGCAGCGACGCGTGCTAAAAAAGATGTACTCATGGGTAATAATTAGGCCACAAATTTACATATTCCCTTTAGAGTTTGGGGGTAAGTGTTCTTTTATTTTATACCTCGTTTTGTGGTCTCTGTTTCGAATCACAATTTCACCCAAAAATCCAGCCAAAAAAAACTGGCTTCCGAGTATCATGGTTGTAAGCGCCACGTAGAATTGGGGTCTTTGGGCAATCATTGTTCCGTTAGGATTGACAAATAGTTTATCTATACCAAGATATAGAGAGAAACTAAAACCCATAATCAGCATAATGCTGCCAATTAGCCCGAAAAAATACATGGGTCTTCTGCCAAAGCGATGCAGGAACCACAGCGTGATTAAATCTAAAAAACCCTTAACAAAGCGGTCTGCTCCAAATTTAGAATGACCAAACTTGCGTTTTTGGTGTTGTACTACCTTCTCTCCGATTTTTCCAAAACCAGCTTGCTTGGCTAGCACGGGGATATAGCGGTGCATTTCGCCATACACTTCAATAGTTTTAACCACATCACTTCGGTAAGCTTTTAAGCCACAATTAAAATCGTGTAGCTTGATGCCCGATACTAATCTTGCAGCCCAGTTAAATATTTTGGATGGTAAGTTTTTAAAAAGGTAGGAGTCGTATCTTTTCTTTTTCCACCCTGATATCATGTCATAATTCTCCTCTACTATTAGTTTATAGAGTTTGGGAAGTTCCTCCGGCGAGTCCTGTAAATCAGCATCCATGGTACAAACAACTTCGCCTGTGCAAGCTAAAAAGCCCGCGTGCAACGCTTGCGACTTGCCGTAGTTACGCAAAAACTGAATACCGTGGATGCGTTTTTCTTGAGCAATAGTGGCTGAGACCCAGTCCCAAGCGTTGTCTGTGCTGCCGTCGTCAATAAAAATAATTTCAAAACTGATCTCAGCCTTGTCCAAAACACGAATAATCCATGCATAGAGCTCTGGAAGCGATGCTCCCTCATCTAAAAACGGGATTACAATTGATAAGTTTGGTTGTTTGGTCAATTAACTTTTTTTTGTGAATAAGCCGGTTACCAATCCAACCACAAGCCCGATAAATACATTTATAATTAAAATGACAGGATAGCTTATGTAGAAATACTTTTCGATATTGGTTTGTTGCATTTCGATAATATCCTCATCCATATTTGGTTGTGCTTCGCGCATTGCATTCGCTTGCATAGCAGCATTATTCGAAATAAAGTCGGTTTCAATGAAATTGATAAAGACGGTAAAGTATGCTAATCCAATAATTCCGGCTACTAAAAACACCCCAACCCCTAGTTTGATGGCTTGTTTTAGCGAAAGTAGCCCAGTATTATCTTTTTTAAATGTTAGTATTGCCATTATGGCCATTGACGCAGGTATCAAGATGTTAATTGCCTGTATAACGGGGGACTGATCATAAGTCATGTCCATGAAAAAAAGCATGATACTGAATACTATTCCAATGCCGCCAGCAATGGCACCATAACGATAATTATAAGTTCCTAATTTTGGCGAAGTTTTCATATGTTGTTTTTTAAGTATTAAGTGTATGGTAAATTTAGATAAAATAATTAAATTTGCATTCCCTTTAAAAGTAAACGCATCATGAAACAAGGTATACATCCCGACAATTATCGCTTAGTAGCATTCAAGGATATGTCTAATGAAGACGTCTTTATTACAAAGTCAACTGCCAATGCTAAGGAGAAAATTGAAATAGGTGGTGTTGAGTATCCGCTAGTTAAATTGGAAATTTCACGTACATCACACCCATTTTATACAGGTAAATCCAAACTTGTAGACACTGCTGGTCGTATTGACAAGTTCAAGAACAAATACGCCAAATTCAAAAAATAATTCTGAATTGGAATCAATTTAAAACCTCTTTATGGAGGTTTTTTTATTTACACCTATCTTTGATATATGCTAGTTTGCTTATATGACGGCCCAAACCGTTCTGATCTACTGCCTTTGGTCTACACCAGACCTGTTGCTGATTTGTTGCTCGGCGGCATGACGCTAGCCAAGCGATGGTCACTTGCATTAGATGCTGAAGTTGTCGTTGAAACAGAAACTTACCTTCAAGAAACAACCCCTTCTTTTGACCTTGCAGTAATGGCTGGATGCCTTCCCAACCCCAGACTCTTATCGGCAATAAAAGATTTGAAAGACGGACTGAAACTGATGCAAAACGGTACCATGATTGCTTTTTGTGGTGCTAGCTCCAGTACGGACAAGGCATTGGAAACATTTGAAGCCATTGGCATCGACGCTGAAACACTTCTTGTTCGCTATCCGTGGGATTTGTTCTCCAAAAATGCACATGTCCTGGTTGAGGATGCATCTTTTTTTGGTGCCACACACAATAACAAGTTAAACGAAACCAACCAACAGCACGGTAAATATCCAGTGATGATTGGCGCAAATGTCACTTCGTTTGCAGCAGTATACAACACACAAGATGGGCCCATTATCATAGACGATGGCGCAACCGTTATGGAAGGCGCTTTGCTTCGTGGACCTATTTATATTGGTAAAAACAGTGTTATTCAAATGGGTGCTAAAATCTATGGCGGTACCAGTCTTGGACCTCATTGTAAGGCAGGTGGCGAGCTTAATAACGTGGTGATGCTTGGCAACAGCAATAAAGGGCATGATGGCTTTTTGGGTAATGCCGCAATAGGGGAGTGGTGTAATTTGGGCGCTGCGACCGATGCGTCAAACCTTAAAAACGATTACGGTAACACCCGCGCTTGGAACTACACCCAACAAAAATTTATATCCACTGGTTTGCAGTTTTGTGGGCTTATTATGGGCGATCACTCCAAAACGGCTATTCAAACAACACTGAATACAGCTACTGTTGTAGGTGTTGGCTGTAGTATTTTTAGCATGGGTTTTCCACGGACGTTTATTCCCAGTTTTTCCCGAGGAGGTTCACAGGGCATGACCGAAAATAATTTGAACAAGATGCTAAATACAGCTGCTGTGGTTATGGCCCGGCGTGGTCAAGATATGTCTGCTGATGACAAAGCAATTTTGACGCATTTGTTTGCTGCCACCAAGCAATTACGCCACTAGGTAGGTTGCACCTCAAACATATAGGATTATATTTGCAAAAACGACTAGATGTCTTCCACAGGTTCGGTAGCTTTTTACACTTTGGGATGTAAACTGAATTTTTCAGAAACATCTACTATTGCCCGTTCTTTTAAGGCAGCAGGCTACGCCGAAACCGCTTTTGATACACATGCAGATGTATACGTTATCAACACGTGTTCGGTTACAGAAAATGCAGACAAAAAATTCAAAACCATAATCAAGCAAGCGCTCAAGCAAAACCCCAATGGTTTTTTGGTTGCCATAGGCTGTTATGCACAGCTTGATCCTGAAACCTTGGCTGCATTGGACGGGGTAGATTTGGTCTTGGGTGCCAACGAAAAGTTTAATGTGGTGGATTTTGTTGAGAGCAAAACGGCTTCTGAAACTGCTGTTCACGCTTGTGCCATAGATGCCGTAGAGCAGTATATTGGGAGTTATGCCATTGGCGAACGCACACGTGCGTTTTTAAAGGTTCAAGATGGTTGCGACTACAAATGCACTTACTGTACCATTCCCTTAGCACGTGGGTTTTCACGCAGCGACACACTTGATAATATCATTAGGCAAGCAAATGAAATTGCTGCACAAGACATCAAAGAGGTGGTGTTGACGGGGGTTAATATTGGTGACTTTGGCAAGGGAGAATTTGGCACAAAAAAACACGACCATACGTTTTTTGATTTGGTAAGCGCTTTGGACGAGGTTTCTCTATTGGAGCGCATACGTATTTCATCAATTGAGCCCAATTTATTGCGTCAAGAGACCATTGACTTTATAGCCGATTCCAAGCGTTTTGTGCCGCATTTTCACATACCGCTACAAAGTGGCAGCAACAAGATTTTGGCTGCCATGCGTAGGAGGTATCAGCGCGAGCTATATGTTAAGCGTGTGGCGCAGATAAAAGCCCGTATGCCCCATGCTTGCATTGGAGTTGATGTAATTGTAGGTTTTCCTGGTGAGTCAGACGAACATTTTATGGAAACCTATCATTTTCTCAACGAACTTGATGTTTCATACCTTCATGTATTTACCTATTCAGAGCGTGAGAACACCCTTGCGGCTGGTATGCCTGCTGTTGTTTCTAGAGAGGTTCGTGCCAAAAGGAGTAAGATGTTACGCGGGTTGTCTCAAAAAAAGCGACGTGCTTTTTATGAAAGCCAATTAGGTACTGAACAAGAAGTATTGTTTGAGTCTGAAAACAAGAATGGATTTATCCACGGATTTACTCCAAATTACATTAAAGTAAAAGCATTTTGGAATCCGGCGCTTTGCAATACTATTCAGCGCGTACATCTGACTGCAATTGATGATGATGGTTTGGTAAATTTGATGTAACAACGGGAGTTACATCCTAGCGAACCTAGATGCGTACGCCAATCGGGAGCATGCTTCTGTAGCGTTTGTTCTTGCGGATAAAACGTACAATCTCCGGGCTAGTTGGCATCATACTAATGTTTCGCTCTGCTATGATTGACAGAACTTCCTTGATAAAAGCATCGCTAAAATCGTTCGGACATTTTTCTTTTGGAACCACGAGTTTGGTTAGAAAGATTTTGCGTTCTTGCTGTGCGTATTCTATTTTGGCAAGTTCACCTTGAACTTCTGTTTCAAATTGGCGTAAAAAGGCGTTATCAGTGACATTTATTTTATACATTATTGAATTGCTAGTTTGCAAATTTACGAAAATTTTGTGTACATTTAGTTTGCAATGAAGAAGAGTGCTGCCATTCATGTCTACATGATGCCTGGTATGGCTGCTAATAATGAGATTTTTGAACGCATAAAACTCAGCAGCCCTTTCGAGGTGCACTTGTTGTCTTGGTTTATGCCCAAACTGAAAGAAACCTTGGTATCTTATGCCAAACGTATGTGCGAAAAAGTGACGCACCCCAACCCTGTTTTAATCGGTGTTTCTTTTGGTGGCATATTGGTGCAAGAGATGTCTAAAATCATTTCTTGTCGGAAGGTTATCATCATTTCAAGCGTTCGAACCTGGCGTGAGTTTCCCATTCATATGCGCATTACCCGCAAGACAAGTGCTTACAAGTTTTTCCCTGTTTTGTGGATTGACGATTTAGAAGATTTTGTGGGTTTTATTTTTGGTCCTACCGCACGAAAGCGAATGGATTTAAATAAAAAATACCTTTCTGTTCGATCGCCAGAATACCTGAATTGGTCGTTGGAAGTTCTTTTTAATTGGAGTCAAGATACGCCGCTGCCCAATGTGACACATATTCACGGGACTTATGATATGGTATTCCCAACCCTGCATTTAAAGGATTTTATCCCAGTTCCCAAAGGAACACACGTAATGATCATGAAACGAGCACAATGGTTTAATCAGCACTTACCGCAGATTATCTTAACGCAGGCTTAGTTAAATCTTCTTTAACTGCTGCTGCATCAGCTTGATTTGATCGGCAAGCATGTTCTGCTTATCTAATTTTTTTGCTTCGTTTAAGAGTAATGTGGCTTCTCGCTTGCGTCTTTTCTGCATCACTATACCAGCGAGGCTGAGTTTGGCCATAGCCAAATCGTGCTTCATGGAAAGCCCCAGCAAAATAGCTTTTTTGAAGTGACGCTCTGCTTTGGTCAGGTTTTTTTGTGCTTCTATCACACCGTGTAGAAAATAAAAATAGCCTTGTTGCTTTTGGGTAAGTGCAGATTCAGGTTTTTTGATTCTGTTCAACCAGCGTTGGGTTCCTTCAAAGTCTTGCTTGCGTAGGCGGAGGAAAGAGAGTAAGATCAATTCATTCTTGTAATAGAGAAAAACAAAAATACCAGCTAGGAAAATCATCGCAATTCCATTACCGATATAGCCTTCAATAAATTGGTAAACAGCATATCCTATAGAAGCGATTGCGAGTACTATTTTTATTAATTTTGGAAACATAGTTACAATTTCTGTAACAAATTTACATATTTCTGTTATAGTGTTGTTTGTCCTAATACGAGTTATTGTATATTTACTGCCGTCTTAAGAAAACATTGATGAAAAGAACATTTCAGCCCTCGAGAAGAAAGCGTCGTAACAAACACGGCTTCATGGAGCGCATGGCTTCTGCAGCAGGGCGCAAGATATTGGCAGCACGTCGCGCAAAGGGACGTAAAAAGATATCTGTCTCATCAGAACCACGTCACAAAAAATAAGTGAATAAAACGTTTAAAACTAAAAGGTGTTGCTGTCACAGTAACACCTTTTTTTATATATATTCGAGAGACTTTTGACCAACATTTAGTTGTAATTTATGCCAAAGACAAAAGAACTTAACAGCATCCTAATTATCGGCTCTGGCCCTATCATTATCGGCCAAGCTTGCGAGTTTGATTACTCCGGTTCCCAATCGCTTCGTTCTCTGAGAGAGGACGGTATTGAGACCATACTCATCAACTCCAATCCCGCAACAATCATGACCGATCCTTCTATGGCCGATCATGTTTATTTGTTGCCACTCACCACAAAATCCATCATTCAGATTTTGAAGGAACATACACATATTGACGCCGTATTGCCCACCATGGGTGGCCAAACTGCGCTTAACTTGTGTATTGAGGCAGATGAGAAAGGCATATGGAAAGACTTCGATGTTAAACTTATTGGTGTCAACATCGATGCTATCAACATTACCGAGGATCGTGAAAAGTTTCGAGAGCTTATGGAAAAAATCGATGTTCCTATGGCGCCACAAGCCACGGCAACCTCATTTCTTAAAGGAAAAGAAATTGCCCAGGAATTCGGTTTCCCTCTTTGTATTCGCGCTTCCTACACGCTTGGTGGTGCTGGAGCCGCCATTGTCTATGACGAAAAAGACTTTGAAGAATTGCTTAGACGTGGTTTAGAAATCTCGCCCATACACGAAGTCATGATTGACAAAGCCATGATGGGGTGGAAAGAATACGAACTTGAACTACTTCGTGATAATAACGACAATGTGGTGATTATCTGTTCTATTGAGAACATGGATCCTATGGGTATCCATACAGGAGATTCCATTACCGTTGCGCCTGCCATGACGCTTTCCGATAAGACCTTTCAGAAAATGCGTGATACGGCCATTAAGATGATGCGCAGCATAGGCGACTTTGCAGGTGGCTGTAACGTGCAGTTTGCCGTTAGCCCTGATGATAAAGAAGATATTATTGCCATCGAGATTAACCCACGGGTTTCGCGCTCCTCGGCACTAGCGAGTAAGGCAACGGGTTATCCCATTGCCAAAGTGGCTACCAAACTCGCCATTGGCTACAGACTAGACGAACTAGACAACCAGATCACCAAGTCTACTTCTGCCTTGTTTGAGCCAACACTCGATTATGTAATTGTAAAAATTCCACGTTGGAACTTCGACAAGTTCGAAGGTTCTGACCGCACCCTAGGCTTGCAGATGAAAGCCGTTGGTGAGGTAATGGGTATTGGGCGTTCGTTTCAAGAAGCCTTGCACAAGGCCACGCAATCGCTAGAGATTAAGCGAAATGGGCTGGGCGCCGACGGCAAGGGTTATAAAAATTACAATCAAATTATTGACAAGCTTACCCACCCCTCTTGGGATCGGGTATTTGTGATTTACGATGCCATTGCGATGGGCATTCCGGTCAGTCAGATATACGACATCACAAAGATAGATATGTGGTATTTGAAACAGTATGAGGAATTGTTCAACCTGCAGAAAGAAATTTCAAACTTTACGATTGAATCGATTGAAAAACCTTTGCTGTTAGAAGCCAAGCAAAAGGGGTATGGTGATAGACAAATTGCTCATATGTTGGGTTGTTTGGAAAGCGAGGTTTACAACAAACGCGATGCGCTGAACATTCACCGTGTCTATAAACTGGTGGATACCTGTGCTGCTGAATTTACGGCCAAGACCCCTTATTACTACTCCACTTTTGAGAGTACCATGGAAAGTGCTGACGGCAATTCCTATGTGCAAAACGAAAGTGTAGTGACCGACAAAAAGAAAGTGGTTGTATTGGGCTCTGGACCTAACAGGATTGGCCAAGGGATTGAATTTGATTACTGTTGCGTGCATGGCGTATTGGCAGCTGCAGAAGCGGGCTATGAAACCATCATGATCAATTGTAACCCCGAGACGGTTTCCACAGATTTTGATATTGCTGATAAACTATATTTTGAGCCTGTCTTCTGGGAGCATATCTACGATATTATCCGACACGAAAAACCCGAAGGCGTTATTGTTCAGTTGGGTGGGCAAACAGCTCTAAAGCTGGCAGAGAAACTGGAGCGCTATGGTGTTAAAATCATGGGCACTAGTTTCCAATCCTTAGATTTGGCAGAAGACCGTGGAAGTTTCTCCACACTTCTCAAGAAAAATAACATTCCTTATCCAGAATTTGGTGTGGCTGAAACCGCCGACGAAGCCCTTGCCTTGGCAGACGAATTAAACTTCCCCATACTCGTACGCCCATCTTATGTGCTGGGTGGTCAGGGAATGAAAATTGTCATCAACAAAGAAGACCTGGTCAAGCATGTGGTTGATTTATTACATAAAATACCCAACAACAAATTGCTGTTGGATCATTACCTAGACGGCGCAATTGAGGCCGAAGCAGATGCCATTTGCGACGGTGAGGACGTTTATATCATCGGCATCATGGAACATATAGAACCCTGCGGTATTCACTCGGGCGATTCCAATGCGACCTTACCTCCATTTAACTTGGGCGACTATGTAATGCAGCAGATTAAGGATCACACCAGAAAAATTGCGCTATCACTCAATACGGTTGGACTGATTAACATTCAGTTTGCCATCAAGAACGATATCGTTTACATCATTGAGGCCAACCCACGTGCATCGCGGACGGTTCCTTTTATAGCCAAGGCGTATAAGGAGCCTTATGTGAACTATGCCGCTAAGGTTATGCTGGGCGACAAAAAAGTGAAGGATTTTGATTTTCAGCCCACGCTAGAGGGCTTTGCCATCAAGCAACCGGTCTTTTCTTTTAACAAATTCCCCAACGTTGACAAGGCGCTGGGCCCAGAAATGAAGAGTACTGGCGAGAGCATTTTGTTTATCGACAGCCTAAAAGACGATGAGTTTTACGAATTGTATGGTCGTCGTAAGATGTATTTGAGTAAGTAGTTAGTTGGTCGGTTTCACGTATATTTAAGAAAAAATTTTTTGATGGAGTGGTTTCCTGTACTTGTTGTTGTTTTAGCACTTTTGGTCTTTTATTTTATAAGCCAAAAGAAACAGTCTAGTGCTGTGACCAATGAATTTTTGATGCAACTCAATGCGCAGTTGCGTGATGAGATTCAGGGTATTCGTAAAGAAACAGATGCCAATGCCAAAGAAATCCGAGTGGAGCTAGAGCAGAAGCTAGATAACATCAACAAGGGGATAAGCGACTACCAACGCTCTTCCAACCAATCCATTACCCAACAGTTTGCCGAGTCTAAAAAAGCCATTACCGACGTGACCAAGGCCCTGTTTGAAATCAAGGGTACCAACGAACAAGTATTGAGTTTTGCTAACCAAATGAAAACTTTGGAGAAGATATTGGGCAATTCCAAGCAGCGTGGAATTTTGGGGGAGATACAACTCGAAAACCTATTGGCTAACGTCCTGCCACCCGAATTGTTTGTTATGCAACACTGTTTTTCCAATGGAGAAATGGTGGATGCCATTGTCAAAGTGGGAGATTTTATCATTCCTATAGATGCTAAATTTTCTTTGGACAACTACAACAAAATGGTGGAGAGCAGCGACCCCGAGGCGATTAAGGCCTTGGAGCAAAGTTTTAAGAGCGATATCAAAAAGCGCATAGACGAAACCGCCAAATACATACGTCCCAACGAAAAAACCACCGACTATGCCTATATGTTTATCCCTGCCGACGGGCTATACCAAGATTTGCTAAACAGTAGGGTAGGAACCTTGCAGATAAACTCCCGTGACTTGGTGTCTTATGCCTACGAAAAAAAGGTAATGATTGTATCGCCAATGAGCCTGTTCCCGATGCTACAAATAACGGTAAAGGCGCTGCACAACCTTAAAATCGAAAACTCCATTCAGGACATCTTGAAGAACGTAGAAAAACTCGGCAAGCACCTCAACGCTTTTGAGGACGTACATGGCCGCTTAGGCAGAACCATTGGTACGGTCGTAAACCAGTACAACGAGTCTTCCAAGGAGTTTAAAAAGATTGATAAGGACATCATTCGTCTAGCAGGTGAAGAAAACGCCTTGGACTATCAAATAACGGCAATAGACCGCCCCGCTGCGGAGGAGTAAGAGTGGAGCTTATGTAAGCACGTTGGTAGGTATTAAACCGCACCGACTTTGTTGCATCCCGAACACTCAATGCGATTTGATCGAAAGTATATGAATTCGTGTATCCGTATTCAGCTATAAATTGTTGCTACAATTCCAGACTTAAGCCAAACTTTATGCCAACTGGAAACGTTTGGCAGCGTAGCGGTAACCAAAAAGTAAGGCTGCACTAAAAAACAAATCTCCCACAACAGTATACCCAAAAAATGGGATGGCAAGCGTAAAGCAAGTTATAAAGCCTTCGGGGGTAAGTGGGTAGTATAAAAACCAAACGCCAAGGTTTGTGAACACAAAAAACAGTAGGCTGCTTAAAAGCACAGATCCTACATGCATCTTTTTGACTACAAAGCCCAAGGTGGTAACGCCTGCAAAAGCCAAATAGACAATGGGACTAATCATCGAAAAGCCTAAAAAGACATCCGTCACCAACATGGCCAAAATAGGCATGAGTATGGCCCAGTGCTTGCGACTAAAGTGGGTACCGGCAAACAGCGCCACAGCCGTTATGGGAGCAAAATTGGGAGGGTGAGGGAATAAACGCACCAATACAGCTACAATGATAAAGCTTATAAGTACGCGTTCTTTTTTGTTGATGGACATCGTATTTTGTTATGGTACAAATGTACATATTTTTCAATAATCTTCCTTTATTTTTATGGTTAATACCCTAACTTTGTGATAGCTTTTGGGTTCTTCCACATGCGAAGATGAAAAGGGAAAAAGGTGTAATGCCTTTGCTGTTCCCGCAACTGTAAGTACTGCAACGCTCAATGCTTCAACCACTATCCGCCTTGGCGTATGGGAAGGTTTGTTGAGTAGTATGAGTCAGGAGACCTGCCTAAGAGATTCATGCTGTGCGTGCTCGGGATAAGTACTATCAGTTCATTATTATAACAACTTAAAATGCGATATTTATTAGCAGCAATGCTATTATGTATAAGTACCGTCCATGCGCAAGAGCAATTGGATGAAGTAGTCGTTTCAGATACGCGTACTCCGAAACCTAGAAAAAACAGCGGCAAGGCCGTTGTGCACATCAGCGCAGAAGCGATAGCTAGAAACAAGGGCATATCGCTGGCGCAATTACTCAATCAATACGCAGGAATATACATATCGGGTGCCCAACTGCACCCTGGACAAAACCTGTCCTATTTTATTCGCGGTGGTAATAACCGACAGGTGCTTATCCGCATCGACGGTGTGGTGGTTAGTGACCCCTCTCAAATCGAATCGGATTTTGATTTGCGCCTCGTAGCTTTAGACCAAATAGCTACCATTGAAGTGGTTAAGGGGGCGTCAAGTAGCCTTTACGGAAGCGGGGCAGCTACAGCCGTTATAGACATTACCACCAAACAGGAACTGACACAAAAAACCAAGCTTACGGTTGCCCAAGAATGGGGTACTCAAAATACATTTGACCAAAAATTAGGCAAGCTTTCTAACGTGAGCAAGCAGTTTGTGGAGTTGCAGTATCAACTAGGCGGTGTGGCCCTGGCCGGCTCAATCCAACGACTAGCATCTGATGGGATGTCGTCTGTGGCGGGTACGGAAACCGATCCAGTTGAAAAAGAAAACATACAATTCAGTGTCCAAAGTCAATACAACAGCCCATGGGCTTGGTCGGCCTATTTGCAACGAGATGTGTTTGATGCCAACTTTGACAGCACCTTTCCCAGTTTTGCTGATGCCGATTATTCATTTGTGAGCAAACAACAACGGATTGGTTTTATGCCTTCATACACTAAGGGTAACTCCAATATTCAAGCGCAGTTTTCTTGGACGGACAGCTCACGTTCTTATGCAGACGGGTTCCCTTCGGATTACACAGCAGATATTTTTACAGCGGAACTAACCTGGCGTCAACGTGCATCGGATGAGCTAACGCTTTTAGGGGGTCTTTTTTACCAAGACATTGATTCTGGTTTTAAGAATGCCTTTGATTCTGAAACCTATGCGCATGATAATGTTGCGGTTTTTGTTAGTGGGCAGTGGCAACACGTTAATGGATATGCCCTACACGCTAGTGTGCGAAACTCCGTACACAGCGAGTTTGGTTCGCATCAAACCTTTACGATTAATCCGTTTTATGTAAAAGAGCTTTCGTTTGGTGGATATCTTAAGTTTTTTGGTTCTTGGGCTTCATCATTTATTGCCCCATCGCAGTACAAGCTTTACAGCGCTCTTTATGGAAACACAGCGCTAACTCCCGAAGAAAACCAAACCCTTGAGTTGGGCGTAGAAAAAATGACCGATAATAGCCGTATTACTGTGGTTGCCTTCCAACGGGAAGAGGATAATTTTGTGGACTTTGTCTTTTTATCCAATTTTATCGGATATCAAAACCGTCCAGGGATATTTAAAGTGCGTGGAGTGGAGGTAGCGGCCAATTGGAGCTTAAAGAATTGGAATATCAACACCAACTACACCTATACCGAAAAGGTGGATCAAGCGCCTTTGCGCCTGCCCAAGCATGCAGCTAACATTGGTCTGAACTATGCAGCACCCATAACACAATGGGGATTGCATTGGCGTTATATAGGATCACGCTATGATGTAAACCAAGCCTTTGCACAAGAAAAATTGGATACCTATGCCTTGGTAGATGTACGTATTGCCTTTCCAACTTTTATTGGGAATACCACAGCCAGTTTAGCTGTAACCAATATTTTTGATGTGGAATATTCCGAGATATTTGGCTTTAGTACGCTGGGACGAAACCTAAACATAGCCCTGCGCTATTCCTTCTAGTTTTCAGTAAAATATATTGTCCTCCCGGCTTCTGTTTGAAGCTCAACGAATGATGCGGGTAAGCTGTTGGAGTCTATTGATATGCTCCCAGAAGTTTGCCCGCTTATGTATTCTAGTGCTTTTTTGAGTAGGGGTTCTTCTACATCGCCAAGCACACCCATATTAGATAATGTTTCTGGAAGCTCAATATCGGGCAGTAAGCCTTCGGAATAGTCGCCCACGCCTTCGCTGTTGTAGTTTTTAAAGGTGATAGGTAGCAACATGTACTTGTGTTTGGGGTTTATGGTTCTGTTGATGTCAATATAATCGTAAAAAGGATTTGAACCCACGTCTTTTCCTTCTGTTTTATCGCCAATTTGAATCACATTCATATGGGGCTTTAATCCATTGATCGTCATTTCGCTGGCTGAAGCTGAGTTTTGTGTGGTTAAGAAAATTACCCTAGATAACCCCAAGTTAATGTTTGAATTTGTTATTTCAACATCAGTATTATTTGCGCTTAATTTTTCATTGTATATGAGTTTTCCAAATATCTTGTTTGCGTGTTCTCCTGCAATAAGCCCTACTAGCAGTTGTGCCGTTGTTATTGCTCCTCCTCTGTTGTATCGCAAATCCACCACAAGTTCGTCTATGGATGCTGCGGCCAAATTAACAAAGGTTGTTTTTAGGGCTTCGTCTTGAGCGGTGCTAAAGCTGTTATACATCACATAGCCCACCTTTTTGCCATCGTGTTGAATTACTTTAGACAAATGAACACTTTGCTCGGTTAGTTCGGTATTGGTTAGGCTAATGCTGTTGCCTGTTTTTGTTATTTTGTTGTTGTTAAGGGTCGCTAAAGCAATTGTATAGCTGCTGGCATTACTGAACAATAATTCTCTGTAGTTGGAAATGGTGAGTTGATTGCTGTTGACCTCTACAAAAATATCTCCACGTTTGACGCCTTTTATTTCAGCATATGATCCTGGTAGTACATACTGCACATAACCGAAAATATCAGCGCTGTCTTGTGAAAAGCGAACCAAACCAAAAACCATCCCGTTACTCAGCGATATCCCTCTGATGCTGTTTTCAAAGACCTCGTGGTCGTCTATAAGTGCGCTATACCTGTCTTCTTCAAACTGCAGCCCTTTAAATAGAGATGATGGGCCATCAAAAGATTGCAAGAAGTTGGTGTATTCTTTGTCGTCTGTAAACCTATTGTCGGCAAGGTTAGGAACATCCTTTTGCCAGTAGTAGGCAAAATTCATCACCTTGTAGATAAAGTCCTCTACTTCTAGGTTTTCTGTGTTACTGACAACAATGTTATCGTCTATATCATCCTTACAACCTAAAAATAAAATAATACCAAAAAGCGGAATAAATTTTTTCATAGGTTTGAGTCAATGGAGCAAGCAAGTTAATAAAAATAAATTTCCCTAAATTGTAACAAGGTTTTGCCAAACTCGTTAATTCTCCAAACACACAATAAATCTTCTGCCTGCGACATGGATGAAAAACTTTTTTAAAACGAATCTTGAACGTTAAGGACAGTATGTTTCACTTAGCAAAGAGGTTGTTGATATCAACCGAAGAGGCTGGAGATGCAGTATAAGAAGTAATAATAAAATTGTGGACAAACATGACAAAGATGACAACATTATCGAATATTGAAGGCTACGCCATGACCATGACCAAAAACTATTGTTTGGACAGTTTAAAGGCAAAGCAAGCCTCACAACTGCGATTGGTGCATTATCATCACGATAAGGCAACAGCTTGTCTTGACAAGCAAATTGATGCACGCGAAAGTGTTTCAAAAACGATGGTCTACATGGAAGATCTCCCACAACAGCAACAACTTGCTTTACAACTACGGGATATTGAGCAATACAATTTTGAGACCATTGCCCAAATTACCGGACTATCACAAGGCGCAGTACGCGTAGCGCTTTCGCGAGCACAAAAAAATCAAAGCACAACTCATTATAGCACACAATCATGAAATTTACCCAGCTTCATAAATACCTAGACTTATATTTTGAGGGTCAAGCGACACTCGAGAAAGAGGCGATCCTCATGGACTACTTTTCGAAGCCAGTTGTTGATGTCAAACTTGCGCAACTCAAGCCCTATTTTGAGGCAATTGCTAGTGAGCATAAGCAAACTTATGAGGGGCCATTGCCCGATAAGCCGTCTTCCAAAACCAATTGGCTTAGGGCTGTAGCCATAGCTGCGGTAGCGGTTTTTGGAATTTTTATGACACAGTTAAACGATATACAAGCCATACAACCTAACCCCGAAGAACTCATGTTTGAAGAATTTAAGGTACATATGTATTTTGTATCTCAAAAACTAAACAAAAGGCACTAAGGTTTGGCTCATATGGAAACCTTTAATCAAACAACTAATAGATTTATAAAGACAGATTAATATGAAAAAGAGTATCCTTGTAATAGCCATTATAACAACTTCGTTTAGCTGGGGGCAAGACGTTTTCGAAAAATATGAATACCACGACAGTGTCAGTTATTTTTCGATCAGTCCAAAAATGTTTCAAATGCTTGCAAAGCTTAGCATAGAAACAAACGATCCAGAAGCGAATAAATTCATAAAGCTAGTAGAGGAAATCGAAAGTTTTAAGGTCATATCCACCGAAAGTAAGGGCATCGCCGAAGAAATCCAAACATGGATAGATAAACACATCAAATCCCAAAATTTAGATGAGCTGATGCGTGTACGAGACAAAGGGACAAATGTTAATTTCTATGTCAAATCAAAAAAAAATGACAAAAGAGTTAAAAAGCTGCTTATGTTCGTAAGCGAAATAAACGAGGATATAATAAACCTTGGCGACCGACAGCCCGAAACCGTCTTACTCTATCTAAGTGGTGATATTGACCTCACCCAAATTTCCAAGCTTGTCAATGAGATGAATATTCCTGGTGGCCAGCAATTGGGAAAATTAAATGAAAAATAAGATGAAAAAACTATTGACTTTCGTCGTCTTAGTAGCCTTTGCGAGCTGCTCCAAAACCCAAAGTATTCAGTTCTATTATGTCGAAAAATCTGAGGACCCCAATTTCCTTGTCATTGATATTCCTACTTCTATTTTGGGCATTAATAATGAGGTTTTAAGTGAGGAGGAGCAAGCAGCGCTGGATTCTTTTCAAAAACTCAATGTATTGATGTTTCGCAAAACGGCAGCAAATGTCGAGAAATTTCCTGAGGAGTTAAAAACAGTGCGCGAGATTATTGATGGAGACCAATTTGACCCCCTAATGGTAGTAAGTGATCGTCAATTTTCAGGAAAATTGCTTCTTGAAGGCAACGTGGAACGCCCCGACGAGATTGTATTTTTAGGCTCCGCTAGCGATAAAGGTTTTTTGTTGGTACGTTTGATAGGCAGCAAAATGCAGGTAGAGAAAGCGGTTGTACTCTCCAAAGCACTTGAGCGTGAAGGCGCACTTGATAATGCAGTGGATGCCATAGGCCAAATGCTCTAAATACCAGTATAATTTTCCGGTCTCAAGGCACGTAACTCGTCCCTTACTTCGGTTGATACATCTAAGGTTTCGATAAATGCACGAATAGAAGCTTCATCTATAACTGTGTTGGTGCGGGTGTATGCTTTTAATGCCTCGTAGGGTTTTGGATATCCCTCGCGACGCAAAATGGTCTGGATGGCTTCTGCAAGTACTGCCCAGTTGTCGCCTAAATCGCCTTGTATGGCCTCTTTGTTAACCACAAGCTTTCCAATTCCCTTAATTAGAGAATCAAAACTAATCAACATGTGGGCTATGGGCATGCCTGCATTTCGCAAGACCGTACTGTCGGTCAGGTCACGTTGAAGTCTAGAAATGGGTAGTTTTTCTGATAAGTGTGATAGTAATGCATTCGCAATACCGAGGTTCCCTTCTGCATTTTCAAAGTCAATGGGATTGACCTTGTGTGGCATGGCAGAAGAACCAACTTCTCCTTCTTTAATTTGTTGCTTGAAATAATCCATGGAAATATAGGTCCATATGTCTCTGGAAAAATCGATGAGTATGGTATTGATGCGCTTTTGAGCATCACATAGTGCAGCATAGTGATCGTAGTGCTCAATCTGTGTTGTTGGGAACGAGTGGTGCAGGCCAAGTGTATTTTCTACAAATGCTTTTCCAAACGCTTGCCAATCAACAGACGGGTAGGCCACTTTGTGTGCGTTGTAATTTCCAGTTGCACCGCCAAACTTGGCCGCCATTGGGATTTGCGACATCATTGAAAGCTGTTGGTCAATACGTGTTTTGAATACATTGAGTTCTTTGTCCAAACGGGTTGGGGAGGCCGGTTGTCCGTGTGTGCGGGCCAGCATGGCTACCCCCTCACAACTAGTCATAAGCGCTTCAAGTGCTGAAATTAGTTCTTGAAGTTTTGGTAAATATTCACTTTCATAAGCTTCTTTAACTGAAAGCGGAATAGCCGTGTTGTTGATGTCCTGTGAGGTAAGTCCAAAGTGGATAAATTCTTTGTATTTGCCTAGATTTAAATCGTCAAATATTTGTTTTAGAAAGTACTCAACTGCCTTTACGTCGTGGTTGGTAAGCTTTTCAATGTCTTTAATGTCTTCTGCTTGATCTAAATTAAAATGGCGGTACACGCTGCGCAATTCTTCCACGGCCGATGCTGGAAAATCTTTAAGCTTAGGTAAAGGGAGTTCGCACAAGGCTATAAAATACTCCACTTCAATCCGCATGCGGTATTGAATCAATCCGAATTCTGAGAAGTATGGGCTTAGGGATTTTGTTTTTGGGCGGTACCGACCGTCAATAGGTGAGATTGCACTTAATTTGTTTAATAACATAGGCTTTCAAAATGCAAAGGTATTGAATTTAGCTTTTTTAGCGATTGAGAATTTTATACTCTTCATAACAGTTGCTGATGGCCTCCAAGATTTGCAGGTCGTTAGCACCTTTGATAAAGCTATCAGAGAAGTTGCATTTGCGCAGTATTTCATCTAAATCTACCCGGTCAATTTGGACGAGTTGCTCCAAGGTTTTTCTGTCGTATTTGACCGCCAATAAATCTCTTAGCTCGTTGTTTGCCCTCACTTTTTTGAGTTTGCGTAGTTGTTTGGGCTTTTTACCAAAAATATTATATAAGAAGTCAGCAGGATTTGAGATGGCTTGTAAAATGCGAATTTCGCCTAGAGGTGTTCCGTTGCCCGCTTCATATCCTCCCGATGGGAGTCCGGGAATGCTGTACCTTCTTGTTTTGTTGATGGGAACATTTCGCGCATCTATATCCAAATAACCAGTGAGTTGGTATGGGCGTACCACTACTTCTTCAAGCGCCAATGCAAGCTCAGTTAGTTGAAAGCGTGTATTGGGATATTTTACCAAGTCATTGGAAACGCGGACCTTAATGGGTTTATAGCCTAAATAGGAAAAATAAAGTGTGTCGTTAACTTCCGCATCGATGGTAAATTCCCCCTCTTTGTTGGTTATGGACATGGTCACCTTGTTCAGGTTGATGATATGTACCGTTGATATGGGTTTTTGATCTGAAGCATTTTCGACAATACCAATCACCTCTTGCCCATACAAAAAGGTACAAAAACCAGTTAAAAATAAGAATTGCGTAAAAAGTTTGATCATAAGCTTATACAAACTAAATGCATTCCTTGATGCTCTGCAATGTTTTGATATAAAATTAACATTACGTTAGGGATTTTAGGTACTTAAATAATGCGGTAATGGCCCTGCTGCGGTGGCTTATTTTTAATTTTATCGCTCGGGGGAGTGCCCCAAATGTTTGCCTGTACCCCTCTGGTATAAAAAGGGGATCATAACCAAACCCGCCTGTTCCACTAAGTGCCGTTGCAATTTCACCCATCACTATGCCTTCGAAGCAAATTTCCTTATTGGCATCCACGTAAGCAATAGCGGTCTTAAATTGCGCCTTCCGATTTGTGGTTTGCGCCAAGGCATCCAAAAGTTTTGCGTTGTTTTTTTTGTGGTTTTTTTCCTCTCCAGCATAGCGTGCCGAATATATTCCTGGTGCACCATCTAGTGCAGCTACCTCCAAGCCACTGTCAT
>MDTG01157910.1_pt1 | contig 24568 bp, 12 predicted proteins | sample 811421 | NCBI WGS metagenome assembly MDTG01 (sample SAMN05326645, study PRJNA326480) | marine metagenome | isolation source: seawater | place: Pacific Ocean: South East | collected 2011 | reverse complement strand
TTACTTTTTTAATTTTATTTGCAAATAATGTTTCTGCCGCAGAATACATATTATGATATTTAGTCATTTTAATTCTAGATACAGGCTCAGAGCCTCCAATATTGTGCGAATTTAATTCAGATACCCCAACTCCAGTCTCTCTTTCAAATGAGTCTATTTTTAATATTTTTGGGATGCACTCCTCTTTGTCATAAGACGTTTCTGTTTGAGATCCATCCTTATACTTTGTTTTCATTATAACGTGGTTTACCACTGGAACATCTTCTGACTCCGGACTTATAGACTTTGAAGATATTCTTGATTTAGAGAAGGGGTTATCGTTAAAACTAATCTCTTTTTGAAATGGAATTATCCCAGTGGAAGACGTAGCTGGAACATTCAAATAAAGGAAACCTTCTTTGTTTATTGATGTCAGAAAGTTATCATTTGGGCTGTAATCCCAGCTTGAATCAAAATTTGTAGATACTTGAAAGTGATAAGCAATACCCCTTCTTTTAAGCTCATGATCTTGAAAGTATAAGTCTTTATTAGTGGGTTTGTAATTTTTTAATTTTTTATAATTAGAATCAACGGAGTATCCGTCTAAATCAAATACATTTCCCCATATAACTTCTCCGATTTGATTTGGGCCTAAATCTAAATTATATGAAAAATTAGTTCTAGAGTTAATGTTTCTAAAGCTAACCTCTTTGTTGCTAACGGAGTCCGAAAATGCGTCTAAGCTTGAGTATTCTAAATCAGAGCCCTGCCAATTATTTGGCATGTGATTATAAACAGATCTGCTGTAGACCATTGGCTTATTTCTAAATGGACTCAAAAGTCCGGGAACTCTGTGCTCCCCTCCTCCGTACTCTCCAATTGCATCATTTTTAAAGTAATCAAAATTAAAACCATACTTATTAAAATGATTATTTGATAAATATGAATCTGTATCTCTTTCGTCAAAAACTACTTTAGCTTTTCCGAAATAAGAAAATCCAGATGAATTATAAAAACAGTGATTATCCGAATAAAATGTTTGGCTAGAATCTTCATTGTAAGTATTCAACTTTATTCCAGATCCACTTTGATCTATGCATAATCCATTTTTACTTGGATTTGATATTGAAAAAGTTCCAAAGTCATTGTCTAAAGAATAGTCTTCATTTGCCATTTCAGGAGGATTATCTTTCTCCGTTTCGTAACCCCCAAGTATATATAAGCCGCCGTTTGATTTAGGGTATTTGATGCAAACTACAGTATCACCATTTTTGTATCTCGAAAAAACATCCTTTGACTGCTTTAAAGGCAAAGCCCCAGTAAGCGGTGGTGAGTCTAAGCTTTTTAAAATAGTATATGTTACAACGTCTTTTTCATTTACTGTAACAGCGTCTATTGTCCCCTCAAATATTTCTGTACGAAGTACTTTGTTCTTACCACTCATCTAACTAATATCCTCATAAAGTTTATTATACCTTTTTAGATCAACTATTCCTATTTCTGCCAGATATATAATTCCTCCTGAAAAAATTCCGGTATCTAGATTTCTCCAATCTAACCAAGTGCTCTGCCTCATACCTCCTGTTGGCAAAATTACTTTTGCAGCATTAGTCAAAAGCCCTGAGTCGTCAGTAAAAGATGCAGCTATATTTCCTCCAGCGCAGGTTATCTCCCCTGAATCATCATCCTTTTTTAAATTTGTTATCTGAATTATTATATCATCAGGATTTATACCTGCTGCCAACTGTCCATTCGGAAGCTTTAGCGGCACAGACCTTCCCTCTGCTATCGTCATTGGGTTGACAGAAGACAAAGCCGAGCTAAATATCTTGCCCAAAGAAGATGACTCCTTTTGTTCAAGACCGCTATTATCTGGCAATACTTCTTCTAAAAACTCATCTGTAGTTAGGCCAGATACTCTATCTGGGGATCCAGAGCTTAATATTTGGGGATTAGCAAATAAATCTTTTATTTTCTTAAGAGAATCTCTAAGCAGAGATATCTTTTCTGGGTTAGACTCTTTGATGAAGCCTCTTATTAAAAGTTTTTTATTTCCGCCTATAATAGACCCAGATGTCAGGCCAATCATCATTGTGTAGAATCTAGATTGATTATCGCTATGAGATAAAAATTTTGATATATTGTTAAACCCAGATCTTGGTATACGCAAAGTAGACTCTGGAGAGAGCTCCCTATAGTAATCGTCACCCCTAGAATTTCTATAAACAGGGATATTGTGACTAGTTATGTTTCCTGTAAGTTGCATTCCAAATAAATCTAGTGGGTTTGGCATATAGACGCCTGGCGCGTGCCCATACTCTAAAGTTAAAGATGTCACAAATGATTGCCCGTAGCTCATATTGTGTCCAACCGATTTTACATAATATAGCAGGCCTTTGCTTTCTACGTATATTACATCTCCTGGCTGATAAAATTCGTTCCCAACAACCTGTATGGTTCCTGTGTTTATTTTGCTTCTTTGTAATTGCAACATAAAGTATGCATATGGCTTACATTGACTTTCTGCAGAAGAAAAGAATGGAACGGAGAAAGACTGTGGCTTGTAGCCAAATTGCCTCCATAGGTCGAAGTCAGATGCTCCTGCCCAAAGATAATACCCCTCCGATATTGACTGAAGATTATCTCCAATTCCAAGCTCTGCACTGCCAGTAACGTTTACTCTTGTATATTCGGGAGGATTTTCACTATATGTAGCAGATATAATATCTTCATCCTTAACTATAAATCTTTTTCCTGAGCCATAACCAAGAAGATTTGTCGTATCATCTTCTATGAGCTCGTCATAGGGAGAGCTTGGGTCTCTATTGTAATTTAAAGTATCAGCAATATAGGAGCTTATGTCTTCCATTTTTTTAACCCACTGAAGCTTATCATATTTAGATAAATCATCTTTATTATCTTCTGGAGAAAATATTGCGTTTATTTCATTGAAGCTCTCCTTTTTATCTCTGTTTCTTTTTAGAAGAATTACGCTTTTATCTCTTTCAGATATGGTGGATTTTAACTTGGACAACAGTGAGCCATCTGACCCAGAAGAGCCTATTATTTTTGTTATTTTTTCTACATAAGTTTCGCTTTTTGTTTTAAAAACAAAGTCTTCGTCTTCAAACTCCTCTTTCCCCCCGAGCAAGTCTTTTGCTGGATCTATACCAAACATAGTAAAAAACTCTCTTCTTATTTTATTAACGTTATCTTTCGTGGCAATCTTTTCCGCAGGAGCGCTTATTGAACCTTTTGAGTATAGCAATATTTCATTTATTAGTCCGGATCCGCCCAAGGTGTTTCCGTCATTAACTCTTCCCTCTTCTTTTAAATCCACACCTTTAAAAGAACCAGATAATTCTGGATTAAAATCACCCAATATTGCTTCTACGTCTCCATTTAAAAAATTTCCATTTTCACTTAAGTCGAAAGATATACCCATATCTACATTTCCTCCACCTGGGACGGCCCTTCTGGCTCTTCCTCTGAAGTCTGATGTAGATATGCCAGTTGAAGTTGCGTTAATTCCAGATTCTCCACCCCAACTTACCCCAAAAAAACTTAGTGCCGATTGTCCGTAAACCAAATAGTTTGAAAGGCCTGGTATCATTAGAGCGTCAGGAAATCTTCCGAGCAAAAGGCATATTATTACTATTCTTACGTTTAACCTTTGTATCTCTTTCGCTATATTTTTCTCTTTTGTTTCATATAGATTTAATATATAATCCGGGATCACATTCTTGCCGGAAGTCTTCTTTGTCTTTATTAAAGATCTCAACACAGATAAGGGAATTTTATTCCACTGTGGAGGCCTTAGCTCAAGATGCCCCTGAGAGTTGCAAAAAAACTCAAGATTAAGAAAAGCTGCCGCCTGCCTGCATTTGTCAAAATTATTTGCATATGTACTTTGAAATAATTTATAGTTAGAGTTTTTTAATTCTAGCAAAAATGGCTTTATTTCTACAGATACATCATATTGGTCTGAAACAACAAAATAGTTTGTATCCCTATTCAACCTAACATCCTCTATTCTTCTTAGTGTTCCAACTAGACTTTTGACTTTTTTCATTTGGTCTGTATCCTTAGATAGACTCATAAATCCTCCACCTTCGCTAGTTGTATTGCCAAGTATACCAAATGGAGTGTCAGGCGTATTTGCACTTAAAATGCCAAATGTTCCGGATAATTTTCCTACTTCATTATTTATTTTTTGAGTTATTTCCTCTATTTGAAGCTCAAATCTTTTTATTATGTTATCTGCGGATTGAGAAACGGAGCTTCCTATTGTAGACCCAGTTCCTTTGAGCTTATCTATTCTATCTCTTATTTCTGCTCTTTTTATCTCTAAATCTCTAATTTGACTTGAGACTGTTTCTTTTAGAGCTGAATTAGTTATATGTCTTTGATATGATTGGGAGCCAGAAGTTATCATTTTATATGGAACGAAGCCTCCGTAGAAATCATTTTGTTTATTTATTATCTCAACAACAGAGGACAGTGGGTTTTGACTAACATTTTTAAGGGCCGCCCTGTCTGCCTCAGGCATAAAGTTTATTGCCTCTTTTGCATTTTTTAAAAAATTTACAACATTATATGGTTTTCCTGTAGTCAGAATACTTATTATGTTTGCTACATCTAAATTATTTAAAACATTCTTAACAGTTGGCAGCACGTAATTTTGGGTATAAGTAGAGTAATTGGCCCTGTTATCTCCATCAGAAGTGGACGTTGGCTCAAATTTTGCAGTTGCAGTTAAAATTCCAGTCTTCCAATCGTATATAAAGCCACTTGGGTGCTGCAATATTCTTTGTCCATCAGAGCTTCCAATTCCGGCAAATTCGCTTTGAAGCAAATTTGATTCCTTTACATTTTGACCCCTTAGAAGTCCTGAGTCATAAGAAAGAAGGCCTGACTCTATCAGCTCTTTATTTTCATCTAAAAGCTCCGGAGGTCTGCTGAAATCTATCTCTCCGTCCAAACCTCTTGGTATTTTAAATGGAGTAAGCGGGTCTTCCAAAACACCTTGTGGGTCATCTATAGACGGAACTTCGTTAAATCTGGACCAAGTTAGCCAACTCATATTATCTGTACAGCTAAAGTTAAAAGTATAAGATCCCTGGTTATATGAAGTGCTGGAATTTGTAACAAATCCGCCGAATACATGAAACATACCTAAAGAATATTCATTTGTCTCTCTTATTAGTTTATAAGTTTTTAAATCAACCTTTCCGCTTGTATATATATCTCTTTCTGCCTCCAATACTGCTTCGCTTAGCCCATTTATTTCGTCTTTAACCCCTTTTACAGAGGAATTCCCCATTGGATCTCCAGGAGAAAAAAACTTAGACCTGTTACCCTGCATAAATACGTTTATTGTATCTGCAGGGTTAACATAAGGCTTTCCTAAATAAAAAACTCTTAATCTTTCAAAAACGTAATCTATATCGATTTCTGATTTTGACCTTTTTACTTTTGAATAAAAATTTTCCAGACTCTTTATGCTATTGCCAGAAACGAAAGACTCGGGACTTGAAGACATCTCGCTAATAGAAGACGAGGCAACGTTTACCCCAAATTCATCCAAACCCATGCCAAGGCTTATGTCAGTTTCTAATAAATTTTTGAAAATTCCACAGTTGCCCTCTAAAGCTTCCGCTATGGCTAAATCTATATCAGATTCTGATATTATAGATATATTATATGGGTCTTGAAGAGACATCGATAACGATGAAGGGTTGGAATCATGCGATATATTGCAACTTAAGTTTGAAAAATTTGTAAGCTCAATAACGCCAGTTCCTGGCCCTGTTCCATAGTTGTCTATATTTGTATGATCTACTATAAAAGTAGTCAAGAGGTTTTCATGAGAATATATATTTCTTTTCAAAAGAGACATCAAATCGCTTATTCCCTCTTGATACGTAAATGAGTCTAAGCCTAAAAATGCCCCCGGCACTTCAAAATTAGTGTTTGTTAAATTTCTAACAAAGGTGCCGTATATCTCCTTCTCTCTTTCATTTTCAAACTCGGTAACAGAATTTTTATAAGAAAGCGATTGGGCCCTATTAAGCTTATCTATTAGAGATATTATTTGAGATATATTTACAATATTTTCATTTTTAGAAGAAAACTCTTTTGCTTTATATAAAGTTTCATAAGTTCTTATTTGCTGCACTTTTAAAGCAAACAGAGCTTTAGTTGCTCTTAAAAGAAAAATTTCATTTTTTGACATATACCTCATGTCATTTAAAAATCTCAAAGAAGAAAACGCTTTCTTTTTTATCAGAACAGCAGCTTTTGGAGACACTGTTGTTACCATCCTATCCTTTAACCCAAAAGGCTTTGTTATACCCGATTCTATATCTACTATAATTCCAGTGTCAACTAAACCGCCTGTGTTCCATCCGCTTTCTACATAAAAATTTTTATAATCATAACCCTTTGTAATTAGATGAGATAACTCATTTTTTACATCTTTTGTTAATCTCTCCATACGTTTATCAGTTGGATTTTCTACTGCTGCCATATCTAATACCTACTTTTTAATTAATTTAAAACTCAATATGAGTTTCTCTCTCTTTGATGCCCTCCACTGGTATCAAAGTCTGGATCTGTATCCGCTGCAGCTGAAGCGCTGACTTGCTGTTGCTGGGTCGCCTGAGTTCTTATTCTAGGAAGAGTAGGCTGAGTGTCCTTTTCAAAAGTATAAATATCATCCCAAGTTCCTTGCGCTGGAACAGATGCTATTCTTGAATTTCCGCTTTCATCCTCTGCCTCTATATGCCATGGCATAAAGTTATTTCTTTGCCCCGAAGAGTATAGTACTATAAAATTAAAATTATAAGTAAAAAGACCAGGCTCATTTGCTTGCTCAGAGAAAGAAAATCCGTCAATATATCCTCTGTAATTTATTCCGTGAAAGCTCATGACCAAAGATGTTGCTAAAGTGGCCAAGCTTTGCTCCCTAGCTATTTCTTTGTATTTTACATTTTTATTAGACGGATAAGCAAGATTTTCAAGGTTTTCTACAAATGTATTTACTCCATCTACAACCTGCCCTACCTGACCTCCTAGCAAAAGTTGGTCTAGATAAGATAGGGCGTCTAAAGCGTTGTCGCCAGTGCTATTATTATTTTTTAAAGCAGACTCTATAACTCCGCCTTGCTTATCCATCATAAGCTTGTTAAATCTTTTTGCTTTATTTATTGATAACTGTCTAAAGTGTATTTGCTCATGCCTATATATTGACATAATTTTATTTATTTCAGATATACCCGCAGATCCAGTTGTTCCATTTATAGCAAGCGAAGTTAGCTCCTCTCCCCAGTATTGTACAAAGTAGCCTCCTTTCGTAAACTGTTTTTGAATCATTTTTTTATTACTGGTGCCAATGCTTTGTGGGTTTAAATAAAACTTTTTTTCATAAAACCTCAATCCAGTATTCTCGTACTTAAACTCTCTTCCTTTTAATATAGAGCTGCCATCCTCTTCGTTTGTTATAAGGGTTGAGCCACTAATGGGCTCTCCGGAGTCATCAACATATTCTACAATTGGCAAATAAAAAGTTAAAATCTTTCTATTTGGATCTGTATTCAAAGAAAGATTTTCTGGCTCTTGGGTATTTCTTTCGCCATATATACTTGGCATAACTAACTCCGTTTGTTATATTGCTATTCTGTAGAAAAGGTTAAATCATTATCTTTTATTGCTTGGGTCAAGTTTCCAATTTGAGTGTTTAACCCATCAATTTTGGTGCCCAAAACTGCTCCATCTTTTGTTAGTTGGGTTTCGGGATCAAAACCCCCGGTCAAAATAGATCCAGGAGTTTTTTTGCCTCCATCTGCTGACGTGAAACTTTTTGCTCCGGCTAGATTTTTTTGTAGCTCGTTAAATTTTTGCATTTGATTTGAAAGACCAACAAGCTTGTCTTCTGCCTTCTCTGTTATTTCTGCTGCGGTTCCAGCCAAGCCCTCCGCTAACTCAAAACCTGTTTCATATGTGGCCCCAACAGTGCTTGCTTGGCTTTTAGCTATAGCGGCTGCAGAGGCATTGGTTCTATCTACCATCTTCATAAGTATTTCATTTGTAAGAACTGAAGATGCAAACATATTCTCTGTGCTTTTGGCTATCCTATCTTGATAACCTAAGTTTTTATCTTGATTTTTAAGTTGATCATTTAGGTTTTCCCCAAGCTCTGCCTTTAAGGCATCATTGCCCATTATAGTTGTATCATCAAGCTTCTTTAGCATCTCTATTGTCCTTGACGCAGTATTTTTGTCCATACCATACATACTTCCCATAAGAGACTCCTGTTTGAAATATGTTTGCATCAAAGCTGGATCATCTCTTGCCTCTCTTATATCTACAAGCCTTCCTCCGCTCATACTCTCTAGAGTTTTCTTCATAGCATCTGCCATCTCAAGTCCAATACCCGCCTGATCACCTGCATCTTCTGCGTCCATTATCCTGGCTCTAAGACCTATTGAGGCACCAAGTACGCCACCAGATGTTGTCCCCACATCAAGGCCTCCTTTTTGAACCATAAGATATGCTTTTTCGTAACTTGAGCTAACATCTATAAGTGATCTAGACAAACTTTCGCTTAATCCTGTGGCATTTGATATACCAAGACCTGCATCGCTAAGGGATCTTGAAAATGTCTCTATTATTGGCTTTGCAAAATCTGCGTTTACCCCAATTTTAGAGTATGCGCTTGCTACATTCTCAAGAGAATTCCTAACCTCTTGAAACCTAAGCCCAGTTTTCTCTGCTACTTCAAAAAATCCAGAGTATTGAACTATTGCATCCTCTATGGATACTCCCTGTTTTTGCACAGCCTGAGTTAGAAATCTCATAGTTTGCTGCATTGAGTCTCCAGATTTTCTCGCTAAAAGAATTGATGCCTCCATCGCATTAAAAGAATCTGCTCCTGCATTTATTGTCTTGAATAGCTCATTATAATGGATGGAGGTGTTTCCCAAAGCAGTAGTTGATGAGTCCAAAGCATCTTTTAGATCGCTAAAACCTACGACTGATCTCTCTGATACTTGACCTGAAAGCTCTGCAAGCCCCGTTGCTAACTCTTGAGATTTTTCATAATTACCGCCAAATGATGATGCAAGCTCAAACATGTCCTCCCTATACTTTCTTATGTTTCCAGTTTGAGCATCAAGAGTTGTTCCTAGATTGTATATTTCTTCATTCATAGCAACGACAGTGTTGCCAACAGCAAGTATTTTCCCAGCCAACTCTTTGCCTCCAATAGTCTCCGCTATTTTGGCTAAAGATATAGTGGTTGCCTCTGCTGATTTATTAAATACTGCAAAAGAATCTGACCCAGAAGCTATACCTTCATCTAATATTGATATTGGACGAAGAAGAACTTTTGTGGCATTTGTAACTTTCGCTATATTTCCATCTATTTTTTCTAGCTCAGATCTAAACCTAGTTGCTTCTGCCAAAGTTTTTGGGTCAAATATACTACTCAAACCTTTTGCTACGTCATCTGCCTTTCCCATACTAATCCTCTAATATTCTAGACATGGCTCTACTAGATAACCTTTTTTCTTTATTTTTGTCGCCACTACTATTATTATATAAATTAGTATTTTTAATATCTCTACCAATATCAAATATTTCTTCTGACATAAAAGACTTTTCTTTTATCTGTTTTTCAAACTCATCTTTTGAAACAGAGTGATCATTTTCGCCGCCTCTTTTCTTTTTGACTTCGCTAACGGCTTTTGCGTCTATAAATGAAGCGAGATACTCTATATATTCTCTAGTTTCATTAAATTTATTTTTTTCATCCTCTATTATTAAATCAGAATACAAAATTATTTGATTATAATTTAAGTTTGATATGAAATTATGATGTATTGGAACTTTCCAAATTTTGCTTAACATCCACTTTAGCTTTATTTCGGGATCAGAAATTATTTTTTTTTACTGTCTTCATCGCCTAAAATATTATTTAAATCAGTATATGCCTCAAATAATTTGTTCACAACATTGCTTTGTAAGCAGTTTACAAAAAATATTTTTTTAGCAGGCATAGTCTCAATGTCATCTGGTATATCTTCCATTGAGTTTATTATATCGTCAAAGTTTTGTCCATTAACAGTTTTTATTGAAACAGCGACAGAATGAGCCTTGCTAGACAGTATTCTCGATTGTTCATCCATGCCTATTAAACTGGATAAAAGCTCAGAACTCTGTCTTTCTGTTAAAGTTGAGACTTCAAAAGAAAACTTTCCTATTTTTATTTTTTTTGATGTTGATCCCAATGACATCAACTCTTTTAGCATATTAAACGACTTTGAGGGCTTAACCTTATCCATACATACCTCTATATACTTATATATTACTTAAAATAAAAAATAGGCTAATAAAAAAATTAGCCTATTTTTATTAATTAGTAATTTTTTTTTAATTATAAATTTATGTAAATGTAGAGTTTACAATATTTCTATTCGCCATAGAGCCCGGGGTCTTACCTACGTCAACGGCTTGCTCTATAGTGTTTATCTCTGGATCGTTTACTCCGGCTGCTATTCCGTGTCCGTTACCCTTTGTTGCAACGTTTGTAGTCCCAATCTTTGTATAGACTTGTTCACAGCTAACACTTGCAGTTTCTGATATTATGTAATCTGAAGCAGAAAATGTTTTTGCTAAGTTTGTAAACCAGCAATTTCTATAAACTGTGGTTATTGCTTCAGTATCCGCAGATGATGAAAATCTATCTATTACCACTATATCAAAAGGTATTCTTTGTGCAGCTATATTGTTAAAACCTCTTGAAAATGCTTCTGGTAGGGATAATCCATCAAAGACGATCCTTTGTATTGACAAGGATATTGTCGTTGAAGAGGATGGGACTATTTCTATAATGCCATCAGTTCCAACTTCTGAGATGGGCCTAGTTTGTCTTTGCTGTGTCTGCCCGAAACTTTGTATGGCCCCAACTGGCTTGCCGTTTACCATTACGACTATTTGGGTAGATAGACCAGTTCTAGTCTGTCCATGGCCAAGGCTTGAGTCATCAAAAATGGTTTTAGTGTTTGGTGATTTTGACATTTTTATTTCTCCTTAAAAATTTATTGAACGCCAACTTCTATTTCGACATAAACATAATTTACAGGGTATGATGGCGTATAGCCAACAAACACGTTTATTTGTCTTGGATCTACTTTATCTTGCGAAACCTTTAAGTTTCTAAAAGAAGTTATTATTCCTCTAGATATTAGCCCATTCATGAGAGTTTCTACTCTTACCGATATATCTATCAAGGTATTTTGATCTTGAGCGGTTCCAACGTAACCTCTGACCAAATTTCTTAATATTGTCTTAACCTCATCTCTAATAAATATTATTGATGGCTCTTCATCTTCTATGAAGCCAGTTGTCGACGTAGTTCTTGAAGCCAATACTAGAGCATTTTGTCCGAATGGCTGCAATACAGTTGCCCCAACTGCGCCCAAATTATTTAATTTTGAATTTGATAGCGAATACTTCGCATCTATTGCGAAATCAGTTAAACTCTTATTTGTTAGAGGTAAAGCCAAATTTCCTTGAGATGTAAACCAACCAGCTGCAGCTGCAGCTGCATAGTAGCCGTCTATTATGCCGTTGTTCCACTTCAATTCGTCCGGCCAAAAATAACACGCCCTTGGTGCAGTATAATTTTCATTTAATTTATAGTTTACCAAGTCTTCAGTTTCTTTAGCCAAAACTTCCTCTACGTCATCTCCTTGGATTCCCTCTATCACACCAATGTTTTCGACTGCAACATTTTCATTACCAATTAGAGCCTCATATGTAACGCCCCTTATTGCTCCAAAGAAAGCAACTCTTTCTTTTTTGTTTGCAGTATTGCTCATTAAATTGCAGTGTGTTACAGACTTGCCAAATATCATAGACTTTTGAGAAGTTGGAAGCGGAACTACTATCTGGCCCTCAATTGCCTCTAGTTTTTCAAATGCTTCTGACCAAGCGTAATCATAGAAGTCTGCATCACTTTGATCAATATACGATATCCTAAGGCCATCTCCGCTTTGCAACAAACCTGAGGATATCAAAGATTTATTTAGAACTAAAGCTGCTGATGCGTTAGATGTATCGGTTGCGTCTTTAACGAAAAACTGTATATCTACCAAATCAAGGTTTTTCTCAAAATCGTAATTTAAATCACTTGAATTTAGTTTTTTCGATGAAACTTCAACTGTTGTATCGCTAATTATAGATTTTATAACCAACTCCACTCCAGCCGCAGAGTTTCCTGATCCAAATAATTTTTCTGCAATCTCACTTTCTTTTGTAATTAAAGTATTAGAGCTTGCTCCTGACACTTCCAAAGAAGTTATAACTATTGTTGTTTCGGAGGTTGCATGTATTGAATCAAAATTAAATAATGTTGTCTGAAAATAAGCAAGAGTCCCCGGGGAAGAGTCTGTGAGTAGGGTTCCGTTATTTGCAGACCCAAGAACTTCCACTTCTGTGTTTACAACAGTGTATCCCTTGTTGTAATCAGAACTAGTAATAAACTTTGTTTGCTCAACTTCAGATTCAAGCTGAGTATTATAAAACCCTGTTTTGTTCAAAGGCAGCTGAATTTGTCTGCCATTTCTAATTGCAAATATATTTATTGCAGTGTCAGAATCTGGTTTGCCATTTCTAAGTCCAGATATTGGCCTTGGTATTTGAAATACTAAGTCGTCTCTCTCGCAGTTATCCGCATTTCCTCCGCAGGCTGTAATTCCCCCCTCTCCCAAAGAATTCTGCTCTTCAACTAAAGTAACTACAGTTTTTCTACGAGATGGAGGCTTGCAATGTATTGTTCTTACCAATGGAGCGCCATTACCGAGTGCAAGCGAACATCCGAGTGATAGTGTGTTTTCAAGAGAAGGCTCTCCGAAGGTGCTGCTGACTACTCCTGCGTCATCAAAATCCTCGACTTTATTTATATTTGCTGCAGATATATATCTTGCCTCAAGCTTATCTCCTGCTCCCAAAACCCAAGATTTAATATTTATAGTAAACTTATCTCCATCTTCAAAAAAAGCTGACCCATTTTTTACTCCAAATAAAATTTGTGGAGTTTGCTGCAATATATGATATGATAAGTTTATTTCGGCAAAACCATTGGTGTCTACCTCTGCAGATGGAAATCCAGAAGACGAATCTTGAAATTTTTCCACCCTTACCATTCTTGATGCCATAAATTTAGTTATAGTATAAAGGCCTTTGGCTTTTCCGCTAGTTATGGCTATAACAGCACCCTCATAAGATGAGTCAAAGGGGCCTCCGTCAACATATCCATCAACTTCATTGTCACTTCCAGCTGATCCGTCATTAAAATTATCTCCTGCTAGGTATTCATATCCTGCGACAAAAAGGTCTATCGCTTTTATTTCCCACTCTGCTGGAATGGCAGAAGAATAAACGGCATTTTTAACAACAATAGTTGTATCTGCACCATCATAAGATATCGTATCTATTTCTTGCGGATCATAACCCTCTAAGCAAAGGTAATCGCCAGGAAGGGCGTATCTTGCCTCCACATTATGCCCAGTTATCTTTACGGTATCTACATCCCCCGTCAAACTTGTCCATTCCGGCACAGCAGTTCCGTATGCAGTAGATGTGTCGTAATCTACATCTGTAGACTTAATAACTGGAAATCCATCAGAAGCTGATGCGTTTCCTGATACCGCACCATTTGTATCCTCGATATAAGAATAAGGAATTCCAGAGGTACTGGTTGGAGATCCGGCTGAATCATAATATACAACTTCAAACATAGGTGACGCAGTTCCTCCAGTTCCAGGCGACACCTTTATTACTATTTTTGATCCATCTGAAATTGTATCATCTAAAATCTGCAAGCTTTTAAAAGTTGTATAATCTCCAGTTACAAGAACTCCGTTTCCTAACATAGGTCCGGTTCCATTCTTGGCAGTATACAGCTTTCCGCCAGAATCTTTTATGGATGGTTTTTGAAGTTCAAAAGCTCCAGTTTCATGATCTATCCTGAAGTCATATTTTTGATCCAAATCTCCCGATGACAAAGATTCTTGCTTTCCATATAAATTATATTCGGTTCCGTCAGAAGCCTTTGTGTAAATTATTTCGGTTCTTCCGCTTACTAATGGTGCGCCAGAACACTTAAAGAAACGCCCCAATGCTCCAGTTCCAGCAGGATTTGCTGAAGCATCGCCATCGAGTCCTCCTCCAGATGCGCTCGATACTATAAGTTCGCTGTTTATTGCCTCCCCCATTATAATTGCAGTTCTTCCAGACCCAGTTGCCGAAGTCGCAGAAGACCTAACTATATCTCTAGAGAAAACACCCGGTTGAGTGTATCCTGTTATTCCTGGTATATTAGCCATAAAATTTCTCCAATTTTTCCTTACTACAAAACCAATTATTATTAGTAGTTTAATCTACCTATACAGACTCAACAATATCTTTAAACTTACTGTTAATATCTGGTTGATCAAATATATTAAAATTATTAGGTGTTTTTTTAGATTCTAATTTAAAAACTACTTTTTCTACCAAATTCAAAATGGGGATTTCAACTCTCCACTCTGATCTAGTAGATAAACTTATATTTTGATTATAAATATAATCATTAGCATATTCTTCAGCAGATTCGGCGCCTATGTTTAAATTTTTTATAAAAAGACCCGCAGCCCTAAGCTCGTTCCAAGCTGAATACTGCAGAAGAAGAGATACTATGTCGACCAGCTCCTCTAGCTCTCTTTGGCTTTCAGTCATTATATTTATATCAAAATTAATCTCCCAAGCACCAGTATAGACTTTGTGGCTAGGAATTTTCATTAACATCTCTGTTCCAAAACTATCCACCACCTTATGTTCCCTTGACTTATAGGTTCCATTTTGATTAAATGACAGCGGCCTATATGCTCCACCATTACACTTGACCACAATTGATGGAAAAAATTTTATTTCGTGGTTATATATATCTGAAATTAGTATTTTGGTTGAAGCATCTTCGTCATCAGTTTCGTACCCAGTTACATCTCTTACCAGAGGAAATCCATACTCATCACACTTATAAGTATAAAGATTATCGTTAGAAAAATAACTTTTTAGACAACCTATCAGCAGGGTTTTAGGGTGAGTTACGGCAGTTTGCTGCACTATATTGTGTTCGTCAAAATAATTAGAATAGAAGCTAGACTCTTTATTGAACCCTAATCCTGGCAAAAATTGCTCATTTATTGGCATTTTATTTCCTGTAATTTATTGGCCTATAAGAATAGCTCTCTATCTCTTTTGCTTTAGTGCAAAGAAACTTTATTTCATTTACAACTCTATCCAGCCTACTCTTCTCTTCTAAATCTTTTTTATTAATACAAATTATTTTTTTTATTGAAATTTCAATAAGAACATCGTTATCTTTAAATTCTTTTTTCCCGGTAAAAATTTCTATTCCATAATCATCTTCTGTAGTTTCTGTGTTTGAAAACATTTTCTTTATATAGTTATTAGTTCCTAAAAATAATTTTTTTACTATGCTGCTTCTATTATTTTTTTCAACCAAAAACTTTATATTAATCATTCAATCCACCCTAAAGCTATTTGAGCCCTCTTTTATTTTTATATCTTTTTTTATTTCATTAAATTTTTTGTGACTATAAACTACACTATAAGATCCAGAGGGCAGTCTGGCCTCCCAGTAACCATCTTTGTCGGTCTGAATGTCTCTTATTTTTAGATTACCATCATCAAATATTGATATCGAAACACCAACTATTGGAGCTCTCGATGTATCAACAATATACCCATAAGTTTTAACTGATCCTAAAACTAATTTATTATTTGTTTCATAAGACTCAGAGCTTGAAGATTTTGGGGCGGATGCAGATGGAGCTTTTTTTTCTTCAATAGATGGTCTTTCTACAGATAAGCTTTCTATCGCCGACACCTTTTTTGTCAATATTATAAACTTGCTATTAAGACTCTTGATATTTTTTTCCAAAACATCAACTTTTGAGCATAATTCTTTTAAAGTTGAAGATATTTTGAAAATTTCATCTATTGCTGACTGTGGACTATCACTCATTCATCACCTAAGTTGTTACCGTATTTTCTTCAAATACAGAGTTTATACTAAAAAGCCTAGAAGCGTTGAAGACGTCAATGCTTGAGGCGGGCATAATTGAAGAACGGCATCCGAAAACTTGCGCAGGATGTGTTGGGCCAAAAACTGTATGAGAAATGAGCCTACAGCCGTCTGATTTTATGTTGCTCATCTTATTGAGATTTCCAGTACAGTAAAAAAGTATGGCGGAATTCTTAATGTTAGAGCTAAAAAATGTAAGATTTTTGATATATATATCATTGAAATTTTGAGAAGGCTTAATTACCGAAGAAGAGTCTAGCTCTTGAAATAAAACTGGTACCATTAATTTATAGGTAGTGCTATTAGTATAAGAATCTTCATATGAATCAAATGTTATGTTTTCTAAAAATACACCATTTGAAGACCAATTTTCTTTAGATGTATCCAGTTCAACATTTTTAGAAAAAAGTAAAGCGCAAAATATTCCATTTGATAATGACTCATATTTAAATGTTATGTTTTTCATTGAAAATCCAACCACTTCGTTTTCATCATAAGAAATGTTAAAGATAGAATTTGATTCTTGAAATACAACATTAGAGGTTGATATATCTCCAGTGGTCATAGATATTCCTGACCCAAATATTGGAGATATAAAGCAGTCATTAGACATACCATAGATATTTAATGGAAAATCTAAGGATACTGGCTTTGAAACGTAATGGTATCCATCTAATAGGCATATTTCTGGAGTATAAGTTCCTCCGCTTATTTTTGAGAAATACTTTGCATAGTTTACAGCATCATTTATATTAGAAAAATGAGATTTTTTTAAATTGGGAGATATATTTGAACCACTATCTTGAAAGCTTGGAGATACAAACAAAACTTTGTCAAGCTTTTCATTTATGGAGTCGAGACTTATAATTAGCTCTATATACGAATCAACTGATGGATCAAAAAAGCCTATTGATAGCTCCTCTTTATCAAAAGATGGAGAGTAGTTTGAATAAGTAGAATCATTCAAGTGCTCTTTTAGATTTATGTACCCTAGTTTATTTATTGTCAAATAATATTTTTTAGAAGAATCTATGTCTAGAAAAAGAAGGTTTTCTTTTGGAGAAAAAACCATTCTCCTTCCGCCTATGTATGCTATTCCGCCATTTAAAGACAAAGTTAGCGTTCCAGCAGAAGAATCGTATGTGTGAGAACCAGATTTACTTAAGCCAAAGGCTACAAAGTTTCCTATCGCCTCAAAATTTGGGAGACCTATTTTATTCTCAACAAAAGAATCTGATATTTTAGATTCGTCAATTGGCCCCGCCTGTGCTTCGCTTAAAAAAGTTGGTATCCCTGATTCTGGACCCACTGATCCGAAAACTTTCCCCAAAATATTAGAAAATAAAAAAGAGCCAACTTTTAAGCTTTTGAATTTAGCATCACTAGTTCCATATAAAATTACAGACAAAGCAGAAAATGGTGAGCCTGAAACATAAACGTCGAGCTCTATATACTTATCTTTTGATAAGTTGTAGACAATGTACTTTCCTGTTGAAGTTATTTTTGTTTCAGAGCTAACGGATAGGTCAGCATCAACAAAGCTCACCATGCCTGATGGATCTATATTTATTTTTACTTGCTCTCCTTTTTTTACAATATTTTCTGACATTTTTGATATATTTATAGAAATAGATGTAGAGTTTGGAAGCCCAGACACTTCCATTTTTTTATCTCTAAATAAACTAAAGTCTTTTTCGTTATAATATATATCAAAATACATAGATCCCGATGAGCCTATTAAAGACGGTATACTAAGCTCTTTAAATGTTTCATCTTTTATGCTCAAAGTATTTTTTAAAACTATAGCAACCGTGTCTTCTGAGCTAGAATTAGAAAATAGATGATCAACCTCCAATTCGAAATCTGAAACTTGTTCCACTAAAAAGCATCCATTATCCGAAGACGAAACGGCATCTTCAATAAATATTAAGTCTCCATTTTTAATTCCATCAGATATAAATGAACCGTCTGCTCTAGATATTTTATTTGAGGACATCGAAAAATTAAATATTTTTTCATATTTAAAATGTTTTGAAATCAAGCTTCCATTTACAACAATCCTATTATTTCCGCTTCCGAAATATTCTACATCTTTCTCTAATAGTAGACCTAATGAAGATACTGCATTTGAGTCCAATATTTTTATACTTCTATCAGAAGAGTCTATGTCAATATTTGGAACCAAGTGAAAAATAGCTAACTCATCTTGGGATGAAGTCGCGGTTTTTGTGGCTGCGAATGGAAGATTATTCTCAGAAGCATATTTGTTTATGCTTTCAACTATAGAGTCTAAATTTATGTGTCCAAATTTTGTTTTTATATCAGAGTTATAAATATTTATTGTGTAAGAATCTGAGCCATCTATCTGAATTTTAATTTCATTATTAGAAGAGCTAATCTCATGAGGTCTTATTCCAGAGGAAACAACTTTTGCTGAGTTTGGATCGCAGCAAATCATGTATGGCAATCCAGAATATGAAGAAAGATACCTTGGCGCCAAATTAAGCCCCACGCTATTATAATCTACAAAATTATTTTTATAAACAACGTATGATATTGCACGGGAATAAAAATCTTTATTCATTTCTCCGTATACACTTATTGCGGAAACTGTAGACCCAGAAGCGTACTCTTCCTTTACATAGTAGAACCCATCAAATTTCTGATCTGGAAATCCTGTTAGCTCTATCAGGTCCATATGCTTTATATCTTTATCTATAGTTACATCTAAAGATAACGCAACTATAAATGAGTTATCAGGTGATACCGAAGATATCTCCGCCGCACCACTCGCAACAACCTTTGCCTTGGTTCCATCTTTTGGCTGATTTACAGACCCCCCTCTCAATCTTGAGTTTGACGCTAAGTTTAGAACAACCGCCCTTAAATATTCTGCATCGGCAAGAACTATATTCTCTATAACCCCCTGAATGCTTGACTCCAAAACTACATCTTGGACTTTCGTATTATCAAAAAATATTTGATCCGCAGAATGAGACCTATTTGAGTCGCTTATCAAAGAACCGCTATAATGTATGTGATTATATATTACCTTTTCTGCAAAATCCTGCAAAGTTTGCGAATCTAGAGAAATAAGAGAGGTGCTATTCTCTAAAGATAAATTCTTTTCTTCTATTGATATCGACTTTGCAGAGTGCCTATTTAAAGCCTCAATATTTATATGCGCAGAAAGTTTAGAGTTTATTTCATCTAAAAATCTGTCTATTTCATCAACAAGCCTTTTTAAAGATAAAGCCTGGTTATATAAAAAATTTGTAGAAAAATCTAACTTAAGCTTTTCTTCGGAAATATTTGCATCAGATTTTACATCAGAGTTAGATATTGGCCCCTTTAATAAATTTAAGTAATCCAAAGCCTCCTTTTTTATATTTCCATCTTCATCAAGGGATGCGTTTAATCTTGATGCAACTGTAGATCCAGAAGTGCCATTTGGGTTTAAACCCAAAGTTTTTTCAAGATTAATTATTGCGGATCTGTATGAGTTAAATACTTCGGCCCTCAATTCGGTTAAGCTATCCTTTATTATTGGAAGCTCCGCAGAAGAATCTATTTTATTTGGATATTTTGATTTCATAAACATTCTCTTTTAGCAATTATAGTATTCCATTTGAATATTAGCCTCTCCATATATTTTATTACTATACTCTATCATAAAAATATAAGTTTTCCCTTTCTCAAAAGAAAAAGAGCTAATTGTAGGATTGGAAGTAGAAAATCCCGAAATTGCTCCCAAACTTCTGCTAGACAGACTCCAATTATACTCAACCGCAGGATCCCCTCCTGTGTGCTCGAATATCTTTAAATATACAGCGCTATTATAGCTATTTGAATAATTAAAAATAGATATACCTGTTATTTGGCCATCAGAATGTGGAGTAAATATATGTCCTCCTACATCTACATCTGTGACTCTCGTATTTATAATGGATGCCTGAGTTGTTGCATATGGCTGAGTTGAATTATTTAAATTTTTATGCAACAAAGTGTATCCAAAAGACAGCGCACCCCTTATCGAGTATGTCTCTGCAAATGTTGAATAGTATTCATTATCAAAAACAACTTTCCCTGAAAAAGTATTGGTCCCAGATGGATTATAAAAATTTATGCTGCTAGGAGATTTAGAAGTTTGAACATAGGGACCTCCATCACATGTTAGAAATGCCGACTGCTTTCCTTTTACGGTAACCTTTCCATCGCCCATTCCAACCCCATCTGCCTCAATGACAAGCTGTCCAGAGGAAGAAAGAATTTTGCTCTCTGCCCCAACCTCTGTTGCGGTTATAGAAAATGTATCTACAGATGCAGTCATATCTTCTGCCGTTATTCCTAAATTTTTAGTGGGATTTAAATTTAGATCTCTTTCTGGATAAATTTTAACATCTTGTCCGGGGTGAATATAGACATATTCATCTGGGAATACATCGACATCCAAACTTCCTGTTATACGAACGTCATCCTTTTCAGAGGCAATGGTAAGTCTATTTCTTGCGTCAATAGTTATATTACTTTTGTTAGAGCCAAAGTCATCAGACCTAATAAGCAGATCGTTTTGCCCCCCTAAAGTATTATAAGGGAGCTTCCCGGAATAAAAATATAAATTTTCATCATATATATTAGAGCTCAAATGAAGTCCGTCTAAAACCCCAACTGTTGCTTTATTTAACCTAAAAAGATAGTCTGTTGCGTTTTCGGCAGAAATTCTTGTTGATGATATTGTAAAGTTAAAAACCTTTGAGCCATTTGTAGAGGATCCAGTTGAGGCGCTAGCTCCATCGCTTAGCAATATTTCTGAATTTTTTATATATGAATTTTTTATAAAAAATGAATTATAAAAATATGAAGATGTTTTTTCTGTATAAACGAATATAGAGGAATCTCCAGAGAAAAAATCTCTATCAATGCTTACGTTGTTGAGCTCAATTGAAGCGGAAGACTTTGCCGCCTCCCCCATTGTATCGCTTGTATTCTCTATACAAAAAATTTGAGTATTCTTTAATTTTAAATCTTTAAATATAACTTTGCCAGATAAATTTTGAACTCTGGGTCTAGCTGGAACAAATGAAGATGTTAAAAATGACTCTCCAGATATTATTATTTTTCCAGTATATTTTTGATCTGAGTTATCAAAAGGAGCAACTGTGTCCTGCCACTCAGAAGAAAAGCTAAGGACTGTGGATTCTCCCGATCCTTCAATAATAACTGGAAAGTCTATGAACATTCCACTGTCATAAACCTTCTCAATTATACTTGAAAAGCTAGACTCCAAGTTTCTATCTGATTCATTTACAGAATTAAATTTTATGTTTAATCTGTGCAATCCGGGAGAGAATATTACTTTTGGAGTTCCGAAGTCATCAGATAGCTTTGATATGCTTTTTGCATAATTAAATGCAGAGTTAATTGATCTAAAATTGGCCCTGTTTTTATCTGCATTTATGTATATTGATCCAATTTTACCCAAAGATTCTTCATTTAGAAAAATCCTCAAATCTGTCAGCTCAAAATAAGAGTTGGATGGATTGTAGTTTATTACCGCCAAAAGAAAGTTTTTGCTTAAATCAAAAGGACAGAGGCAGCCTGACGAGTTTGATAGCTCGTACACGATTCTTCCATTTTCATTTACAGCCACATAAAGCCTATCACTTGTTGAAGAGAACTGCACCCCTGTTTTGTATATTTTGTTGTCAATGCTAATTATCTTTCCGCTAACAACCACTTTACCTGCTGAGACAGAAAATTCATACATAGAAGAGCCATCATCTTTTGCGTCAAAAACCTCGCAGCCGTTCATTACTGCGTTTTTTGAGTCTAAAGCCCTATATTCTTCAAAGTATTCCTTTAAAAATAATCCAGATACATTTTCTTTTTTTATATTTCCAAAATAGCTTTTTGAATCTGAATCATACTCTATGGAACCCCTTACTTTTCCGTTAAAATTTTCAAATAAAACTGAGCCAACCAAATAATTTTGAACTACATCAAGCGATGTATTTATAATGAAATCAACATTCATGCTTCCCAGCGAAAAGACCTCGCTTTTTAAATCTTGATAATTTTCTATAAAAACATAAACTTTATTTCCCTTTAAGGTATTTAAGCTAAGGTGCTGATGGTTCATATCTTTTATTACCAATTCTGTGTTTTCGTACCTTAAAACCAGGGTTTCTGAGTCTTCTTTAAAAAACCCAAATGATGATTCTTCGCTTATTTTGTTATCAACGCTGGTTATTTGAAATAAAGAAGAATTTCCCGTTGAATTCGGATAAGAAGAGTACTTCAATATGTTTTTTGAAATTACATCTAATGATGAATTTAAATATATATCATAAACTCCTGATTCAGATGCAGAGGAGAAGCTTGATGTAAGCTCTAAATCTTTAAAAGAGTATGTAGATTCATTTATATAAAATCTTGCGCCACTATCTACGGCCTGACCATTAAAAATAAACCCAGACTTATCAATTTTAAATGATTTGTCTAAGACATCTTTTATTATATAAGCTCCATCATCTGAATCTGAACCCTCTATTACCACTATATCGCCGGACTTTACTTTAAAAGAAGATAGGTTTTCTCCAACTAAAGAGGTTATTTCTTCCGATGGGTTTATTCTAAACAAAGATGTCTCTAGTTTTGACTTTAACCTTGACTTTTGATATCCCGATACGTAAAACCCTCCAAAGTTTGAGCTGTATGACTTTTTATTAATTGAATCAGAGAACCCGAGGCACTCGTAGGCATTATCGCTGCTAGGCTTTATCATTATATATCTAGTATTGTTTGATTCTAACATATGACATATATATATTCTATCTCTATCGTCGCTTGACTTGTATGCCAAAAGAGGGGCGTTTTTTTCTGAAAACTCCTCATTTATTTTAGCTATAACTGATTCTAAATTTATATTAGATGGAGGAAGACAGTCTATAATATAATCTTTTCCTGTTACCTCTATTGTTATAAATTTATTTAAAGAGTTAAGTTTCAAGACATCTGTTTCTTTAGACGCAATACATGGAGCGCTCGGATTAGTGATAGCAATAGTTGACGAAGAAGAAAGGTCCGGGTGCTCAACCCTAACCATATTCAAAGGAGCCATAGAAGACTCCCTTGTTAGCCTTACAAAAGATACCACTGCAGATCCTGATGCAAAGTTTATATCTTCTGCAACTTTTACCTTTGATATAAGTCCAGATAAATATTCTATTTCTACTATATTAAAATAATAATCTTCATCTGAGTGATTAATTTTTAAAAAATCTGATGTACTGAGACCAGGATCCTCTATGGCTGTTACAAGAGAAATTTCAGTTCCCTTTGTATAACTGCCGTACAAATAGCTTAAAAATGTAGAGCTTAAATTTTCCGCTAAAGATATCTCATCCTTATATCTTAAAATTTTGCCATTTGAATGAAATGTCAATTGATGAGAAACCAATTCCGCATTTGCAGAAGTAGCAAGTTCGTCGACTGCCCCCTGAAGGTCCGATGAGTTTAGTTTTGAAAATATTGATTTATCATAATATATTTGACTGGCCAAATGAGAATTATTATCAGGTGCAATAAATCTTCCTGAGTAATTTATATGTGATGACATTAAATTTTTTAAAAAATCCTGAAGAGTTATATCCTCAGAAGACATTAGGGCTGTATCAGAAGATGACGTAGATATGGCCTCTATATTTACGTTCTTTCCAGTGTGCCTCCCAGTTGCGTTGTCGCTCAAGTGTGCCGACAAAGATGTAGTCAGCTCCTCTAATTTTTTTGATAAATCGGATATGCTTCTATAAGAAGAAACTATTTGATTATATAAAAAATTTGTAGAAAATTCCAAATTTAGTTTTTCTTCAGAAATTCCGGCATCTGTTTTTATGTCGGAATTTCCAACCGGGCCCTTTAATAAATTTAGATAATCCAAGGCTTCTTTTTTTATATTCCCAACCTCATCCAAGGATGCATTTAGCCTTGATGCAACTGTAGATCCAGACGATCCATGTGGGTTTAAACCTAAAGTCTTCTCTATTTGCAATATTGCAGACCTAAGAGAGTTTATGGCTTTTGCTCCAGACTGTATGACATCATCTCTTAAAACCGGTATTTCTTTGGATCCATCTATTTTTTCAGGATACTTTGATTTTGACATTAAAACCTCTTTTCCTAATTAATAAAAATTAGTATTTTAATTTTGAGAGTTAATTATGCTGCTAGTCATATAAAAGCTTCCAACAATAAATGTTGCTCCAAGGGCAAAATATCCTAGGTTTTCATATTTTCCAATTCTTATCTGCTTGTTTTTTTCAGTTATTATCGAATCGTATTCTGAAATTATTTCTAAATAATTTTTTTGCTTAACAAAGTATATATCAATTTTGTCATTACACAAAGATGTTTTTTCTTTTTCTAAATTATAAAGAT
>MDTG01355353.1_pt1 | contig 24574 bp, 22 predicted proteins | sample 811421 | NCBI WGS metagenome assembly MDTG01 (sample SAMN05326645, study PRJNA326480) | marine metagenome | isolation source: seawater | place: Pacific Ocean: South East | collected 2011 | reverse complement strand
TGGCAAGAAGTTTTGCAGTAATAAAAAGAGGTACGCCCTTTGTAAATATAGCAGCTGTAAATTATTAAAAAAACACTTGTTTTTTACCTTGGAATACGTATATGAAAAGTAGTTTTTAGATGTGCTACTTTTTATTTTGAAATAAAGATAGCAGAAAAGAACTAACCTAATATTTAGCTCTTAACTGCTATTTTTTATGTACGTTTTTGTATGGCTTACTTTTTTAAATTAAATGGATTTTTCAAACCATACATTTCGAGTACGACCATTTGACATTCTTAAACCCATAACCTTTTCTTCTTCGCTTCTTTTTATTTCCACGGTTCCTACAGGCCAATCACCCACAAAAATATCATTATGTAACTGTTCTAGTTTTATTATGCCGTGTCTTGCATGTTCAAGATAGATATTAGACTTATTATCTATTGATATTGAATACATCACTTTTAGTTCTGGGCTGTAATACTTTCCAACAAGCATGTCATTACCATTTGTTTTTATGTCCAGATTATTTTGAAGAAAGTTGAAGACTCCCGGTAAGGTATTTCCAATTCTTACAGTCATTTGATTTGTTTTATTATCAAATGTCACCATTGGTTTTACAGATGGATGAATCATTATAAATGAATTGTTGCTTATTGGCACTAATGGCCATTCGTTCTTTTCCGAGCTTGAGTATCTTAAGGTGTCATTTTTGAAGTAAACTCTACGTCCGGATTTCTCAGAATCACTCCAGTAAACACCTTCCAATTCCTTAAGCCTTTCAGAAGATAACTTGATGTATTTAGTTGGTGTTTGAATTACTTTTTTTGTTGGCAGATCATTTCTTTTATCTATAAAAACATCAGATATCTTGTTTGCTTTAGATCCAATGTTACTTCTTGAATAATTACTTAGAATTACAATGTTGAGATGTTCTTCAGGAAAAGTTCTTGCTATCGTTCTAAAACCACCAACAGATCCTCCATGTTGTATTACTTTGTTGCCAGAGTATGCTTCAATACGAATGCCAAAACCATAATTAGTTTCAAAACCATTGTTAAGTGGTGTTGTGGATAATAGCTTATCAAATGCTGACTCCCAATTATTTTGAGGCGTACTAAAGTTTTGTAGCCAAATATTTAAATCTTTTGTTGTGGAATGTATATTTCCTGAACCAAAATAACCCCAATATTCCATAGCGCTTTCAAATTCTTCTCGCAAATAGTATGATGTAGCATTGTTTGGAACAATTTTATTTAAAGAGGTTGCTACATAGGTATCTTTCATTCCTAATGGTTGAAAAATATTTTGCTTCATCCATTGGTCAAATTCTAATTGGCTAGCATTTTCAATAATTTTAGCTAGAAGAATATATCCAGTATTACTGTATAGAAATTCTTCTCCAGGTTTAAAGTTGAGTTCTTTTTGATTTTTAATTATTCTGTAAACATCATCGTTTGTTTCCAAATCTCCCCTTCTCCAGCCAGCCAAACCCAATAAGCCATGCAAATCTCTTAATCCGCTTGTGTGGTGCAATAAATGACGAATAGTAATGGTTTCGCCAAAATCAGGTAATTCAGGCATATACTTTCTAATGTCATCATCAACAGAAAGTTTGTTTTGCTGTTCTAATAACACAATACCCATTGCAGTGAATTGCTTTGATATAGAACCTATATTAAAAAGAGTATGGTTTGTGTTTGCAACTTCATATTCAATATTAGCTAAACCATAAGATTTTGAAAAAATAGTTTTCCCGTCCTTTGAAATCAATACAGAACCACCAGGATGATTAGATACATTCCAAGAAGTAAAAAGACTATCTATTTCTTGGATTTGCTTTTGACTAGTCTGACCATAACTATTGAAAACGTGTAATAAAACAATAAACAGCCTTAAAAAATATACTCTTATTTTCATCATTATTTTGTTTTAAAGATTGAAATGCAAAAGTCAATAATTAACAAGAAAAACGACAAAAAAGAACACGCCAATAACCTGCCAAGAGGCCGCCAATTGTATGTTAACAGAGGGGTTGAGCTAAATAATGCTAAACTTAAGGCTAAAGAAAAGCTGGGTGTTTTTGTTTAATTCAATACTATTTCTAAGGATAATAAAAGCGTTTGAAAGCACTAGAAATAGTAAAATTCCGATTCCAATTTCACGACCTAATTCATTAACGAAAATAATGCTTCCGATTAAGTACACCGAAATCATTATTACTGACCATAGTATTTGAATTGTTATTATCTGTCTGGTTAATGAATTTAATTGTTTTTTGATGAGTGTAATTATTAGAGGTAAAACAAAACTGGCAATAGGAATAAAAACAACAACCAATGAAGAGAGATTAATTAAATTAACAAGTTTAAAATTGGGTTCTTTGTTTGGAACTTTATTTTTAACAAGTTCCTTTTCATTTATATTCAATGATTTAGCCAATGCTCTCAACGTATAACCTTTCGGTTCTATTCCAGATTCTATTCGCTGAATAGTTCTTACTGAGATTCCCGACTTTTTTGAAAGTTCTTCTTGAGTTAAGTTATGCTTCTCTCTATGCTCTAGTAATTTCGACATATATAGTAGTCAACTTTGTGGTTGATGGTATAACACACAACGGTCTCGTACAACCGTCAGTTACGGATTTAAAGTTAATGATTTTCGGTTAAGAACTGACGTTAGACATACCTTTAGGTGCAACGCAGTTAAATCGAACTTGCGAGAGTCATGAGTATTTGAGCATTTAAACTATGCGAATAAATTGCGGTTATACATTGTTAGCCACTGGTTTTTTATTCATAGTAATTGTGAATATCTACAATAGTATCATTCTCTTTTTTATAAAAACTATATTCTCTGATTATTCCTATCCCGTTTTCATCCACATCTATTCTTTTTTTTATCAGTCCAGAGTTCAAGTTTACCTTAGTCGTGTATTCGAGAGAGTAAATTCCATTTGCATTAAAATAATCGAAAAATGTATTAATTGGTTTTTCTGTCAATTCGAAAGTCTCGGGTATTTCAGTAAGTCCTATTTTTCTTCTTTCGCTATTATATTCAATTCCGTATTTATTCTGATTCACATTAGTATATCCAGTTATAAATCCATAAAAGAAATAGGTTATTATGACAATTAATATAATCGGTATTACTTTTTTCATCTTCAGGGTCTGGTTGTCTACTTGTTGCTAACGGTATAAAAATTATAATTTTTTAAATACAATTCCCATAATTTTTAAACCAGTTATTTTCTTATTGTCATCTCTTACAAAGGTCATTAGATCTGATGAATAGTCAAAAGCATCTTTGTAAAGTGGTTCTATTTTATTTTTCCAAGCACCATTTCTGCTAAAAACAAAAAGTTTACCGTCTATTAGTTTTATTTTTTTACTGATTTGAAAATCTGCATTAAAGTATTGTCCTTCAAATTCTTTCAATTGCTTTTCGTTGTAAATAGTGGGATTGTATTCTTTAAATAGCCAAGGTAATTCGTTTTCGGAATCATAGTATTTATAACTTTTTTTATCAGATTTCAAGTCAAATACAACTAGTTTATCATTAAACATAAATTGATGATTTCCAATAGGTTTTAATCTTGTTATCTCTTCCCCATCAGTCGTAAGTACACTAAGTTCATCTTTATTAAGTTGTATTGTGTTTATTTTGATAGTCTCAACATCGCTACCAGTAAAAAGATAGCTACCTTCATACAATTTTAGCTCTTTTTTTGAATGCTTTACTTTTTTCTCCGCTTTGCTATTTTTTGTTTCATTATTGAAATTATTGTTCGGAATGTATAAGTCAACTAACTGAAAAAACTGTTCTTCAAAATCTGAATCAAACGTATTTTGTGTAGTAAAAAACATCATATCTAATTCAGGAAAATAAAGATATTTGGATACAAATCCGCCTAATATCATTCCGTCAAAACCAAATGCTTCATAGTTATTATGAGTTTCAAATTCTACTCCTAAGCCGTAATCGAGAATATTACCATTATTTAACTGGGCCTTGGTGTGCATTTTTTTATGCAACTCAGGGTATTGGTTTTTTGCTTTCTGTAAACCCAGATGCCATTTAAACATATCTTTTGGGGTGGTAAGTACTTGCCCATCTCCATCATAAATAAAGGCGTGTAAATGTGTTTTATAGAAATCGCCTTCATCTTCTATATATCCTATTGCCCTGTTTTTAATTATAGTATAAGTACTTGTTTTCTTTATTGTATTTTCCATTCCAAATGGTTCGAAAACATCTTCTTGCATAAAATCCGCAAAAGATTTCCCTGAAACTTTGGATATAATGTCAGCAAGTAAAATATAGTTTGAATTGGTGTATTGAAAGTACTCTCCTGGTTTAAAATTTAATGATGTCGTTTTTGTAATAAAATTCATCATTTGGGATTGAGTAAGTAAATCATTCCTTCCTAAATCTGCAATTCCTGCAATGCCATCTACTTCTTTGATTCCACTTGTTTGATTTAATAATTGCTCAATGGTTGGATTTCCCTTTGGGTAACGAGGTAGTCTATCTATATATTTAAAGGCAGGTTCTTTTATAGATAATTTACCTTGTTCTTCTAGCAATAATATTCCGAATGCAGTAAATTGCTTAGCGATTGAACCAATGTCGAAAACTGTTTCATTTGTAATTGGTAAGTCATAGTCCAAATTAGAAATTCCGTATTGTTTTTCCAATAAGACTTCTTCACCTTTAGAGATTATAATAGAGTAACCAGGTGCGTTATCTTCTACTTGATAAATTTTGTCTATTTGAGCATCTAAATTTTGGCAAAATCCAAATGTTGACTGTATTGTAAGTAAAATAAGTAGAGTTCGTGTTATGTTCATTTAATTTCTTTAATTGTAAGGACTTAATCAATTTTCGTTTGTTACAGTTGGTGTTTTTAATATGTTCAACGGTCTCCGCTATGAGTAGTTGCGTAAGTTAGCACTAAACTTTGCAAGTACACCAAACTGACATGAGCGCACAGTGCGAATTGCACGTTAGTAAATTTTCAGAAGTAGGTAAAACCTGTCTACCAACTAGCATGAAAAAATGATGCATAGCCATTGTTGCAAAACGTATTTATAGTCTTTTATACTTACTCATAATATCTTTTAACTTTGCAAAATTGAGATCATAAGTTTCTCTAGTTGCTGTAAAATCAATCCATAAATAAGTGTTTGAAGTCTCAACTATAATGTAGCAACAATGGTATAATTTAGTTCCCCACATAAGCTGAACTTTGTATGATTTTCCAATTTCATTAAATTCCTCCAATTCTTTTTTCAGTAATACTTTATGTGAATTCGACCATTTAGGCATGTCTCCCAATTTATATTCTCCAATTACCCAATTTTCAAAGTCTTTAATATTATCATATTCAGACTTGTTAAAGGCTTTAAAAATTAAGGCATTTTCAATTTCATCGATTGCGGGAAATGTTCCACCAAAAAGACTTGTATTTGGTGTCTCTCTTATTTTCCACCACAATGGAATTACTAAACTGTATCCAGATATGGAATCTGTATGCTCAATATTGTCAATTCCTGAAATCTGTTCTAATTCGTATAGATAAGCAACAAGATTCCCGTGCTTGGCATTTTGTGCTTTTAATGAGTCAAGTTTTTGTGCTCTTTTTTCAACTAGAGTTGAGTCAGTTTGCCCAAAAGAATTATTTCCTATTAGTGCAAAAGCAAATATTATTATAATTTTTAATGTTTGTTTCATATGTTTTACAACGGTCTAGTATAACCGTCAGTTACGGATTAAAGTTAATGATTTTCGGTTAAGAACTGGCGTCAGACAAACCTTTAGGTTCAACGCCGTTAAATCGAATTTGCGAGATTCTGGAGTATTTTAGCATTTATAACTATGCTAATAAATTGAGGTTATACAATGTTGGCTACAGCTATTTCATGTGCTTAAATCTGTCTCTTCCCAATTTATTCCTTTAGATAACATCCAAGTTAAAGAATGTCTTCGCTCGTGAATTACACCACCATTTCCTATTGGATCAAAACCATCCGGCACTGATTCTCTACCCAATTGAGCACTTCTGACGGCATTATGCAAACAATAAAACAAATCTTCCTTTTGTATTAATTCATCCTCAGAAAGGGTCTGTTTTTCTTTTATCCAGTTTTCAATGTTTTCATCTAACGGACAACTAAAATCTTGTAAAATTTCCTGCATTTGTTCTCCAGACATCATTTGTCCAGTAATTTCGGGTTCTGCATATCCAAAATACCAAGCTAATGACCAAGCATTTTCAAATTTCCAACCAATAGCATTTCTCGCTTGTTCGTCATCTCTTGACACATTGAGAATTTCTTTTTCTCCTTGGCTCATAAAATCCTTAAGGTCATTTTTTTCTATGAAATTTAAAATTTTATCGTTTTCTAGATTTTCTTCAGGAACCATTAGCCAAAGTACCAAAGCTTTGATGGCATTCAATCTTTTGGCAATTTCAATTGATGGTCGTAATTTACGTTCAAATTCAGTTGGAAGACTATTGGAAGGTCTAAAACCTGCGTTAAGACAAATAGAAACATTATTAAGTCTCAAATCTGTCATCCAAGGCACTTGCTTAAACTTCTCCAAGTCTGGATGAGACTTAATTTCCTCTTCATTTTTCGATGTACCATCTTTAGTCCCAAAAAGTTTTTTTAAAAAGCTCATTTTTATTTTATGGTTATTGTTTTAATTGTAGCTAACATTCTCGGCTATGAGTAGTTGCGTGGTTTAACGATAAACTTTGCAAACCTGCCTAGTGGCAGGCAAGCAATTACTTATAGCCATTGTTGGCAACAGGTTTTTATTTCAAAATTAATTTAGAAGTTATTTGTTTACTACTTTCAAAGCTTACTTTTAGAAAATATATTCCTTTTTCAAAACTAGATAAATCAATTTTTAAATCACTTTTATTTTCACCTCCTAATAAGTATATAAGTTGACCTAAAGCATTGTAAAGCTCAATAGATTTAATAGTTTCTGCAACATTAGATTTGATATATACAAGATTGGTTGTTGGATTTGGATATACAGATATACTGTTATCTAAATTAAATTCTGTTTGGCTAAGTGCACCTGTTGTATATTGATACGTATCTGAATAGATTACATTTCCATTATCAGTAGCAACTAATCTGTAATAATATGTTTCATTAGGCAATGGGTTGTTTATTAAACCTCTTATCAAAGTAGTATTGTTACCATAGGCGAAGCTTGGTGTTCCAGCTATTGAAGAACCAAAACTTTCTGTAAGACCATATTCGAATTGAATATTAGTTAAAAAACTACCATAACAATTTATTAAACCTCTAAGTTCTATAGAATTAGTTTGTGTTTCATCTATTGTACCACATACCATAATAATATCTCCTGAGAAATTAAAAACATTTTCTTCACTGTAAATGGTTTCTCCATTATGGACAGCCTTTAATCTATAATAGTAATTCAAATCTGTATCTAAACCAGTTAAAGTAGCATCAATATTAGACGAGCTGTTAGCATCAATTTGTGATGGGCTAGTTGAAATATTGTTTTCATAATCAATCGTTCCATATTCAAATTCAATGTCAGTTATATCTAGGTTGTAAGACGTTAAATATGCTGATAATGTAACATCAGTTCCGTTGATAGTTGGGCTGTAAAAATTTATGTTGTAATCTGGTCGAGTATAAAAGGAATAAATATTCCCAAAAATATCTTCTCCCTCATGAGTTGCCTTTATTCTATAGTAGTATTGCGTCTCTGGTTCTAGGTTAGTTAAAGTAGCAGTGATATTTTCACTTGTATTTCCTAACACTGTTGAAGGTGTTCCACTCATGGTACTATCAAGATTATCAGAACTCAAACCGTATTGAAATTCAACATTGGTAATATCATTTCCATTAGATACAATATCTCCTGAAACTTCTGCCATATGCGAAAAATTAGTAAATGAAAAATTTGTAGTTATTTCATATTCAGAAAGTGTAGTAAATGATAATATTTGACTAGATACCGACAAAGAATTTTGTGTACCAACCAGTCTATAATAATAAGTAGTATTAGGTTGAAGGTTAGATAAATCCACTGAAACATTTAATGATTCACCTGCGCCAACCGTATCAGGCAAAGCTGCAATGCTATTACCAAAAGAATAATCTTCACCATACTGAAATACTATATCTGAAATAGTAGTAGCATTAGACGTAGCATTGCCAGTTAATGTAACACTATTACCCAAAACATTCTCTGCAGGATAGACATAAAAAAACATTGGGTAATATTGAATATTACTTTTATAAATTTTACCATTAGATCCTGTTAGATAGATATTTTGATCAGACAATTCTAAATCACTTATGCCTGTTATAGTACTTATTAACTGCCAGCTAATTCCCCCATTCTCGGTTCTATAAATTCTACCACTATTTCCTCTAGCATATCCAACATTTATATTATGAAATTTCACAAATACATAATGCTCATATGGTGCATCTAATTCTTGCCAAGTAGCACCACCATCACTTGTCTTATATAATGCACCTTCATCACCAGCTATATAGCCATTGTCCTCATCTAAAAAATGAAAAGCATTAATATCAATACCAGATAATTGAATACTAATATACCATGTAGTTCCGCCGTCTGTAGTCTTATACAAAGTTCCATTTGCATTACCCACTCTACGCGCAAAACCCAATTGATCATTAAAAAACTTAACCTCACCAATATTTATTGAGGTGTTCACATATTCCCAAGTATTACCACCATCTAAGGTCTTTGTTAAACCTCCACCAGTAAAACCAACATTGGCATTTACGAAATGAACATATTTCAGATTGTTCGATGATAGCGAATTTCCATTATTTGTGACATTCCATGTTAAACCTCCATCAACTGTTTTAAAAATTTTTCTAGCTCCATAGGTATCTCCTGATGCCGCATAACCTACATTCTCGTTAACAAATGAAATTTTTGCTGTATAGCCATTAGGCTCTGGTGCTGCTATGGATACAAATGTATTACCAGCATCAGTAGACTTGTATATTGCTCCTCCAGTTATAATGTACATAACATTGTCATTTACAATTTCTATTTGTTGTACATCTTTATAAGTGAATGAGTATTGATCCCATGTATTGCCTCCATCTATAGTTTTAATAATACGACCATGTTCTCCAGTAGCATATCCTATGCTAGTATCTTGAAAATAAATCCCATACATTGACGTACCATCTACATAACCATTTTGAAATAAAATAGGACTCCACGTAACACCTCCATCATTAGTTTTATAAGTCGCCCCATAATTACCCGTTGCAAATCCGTTATTAGCATCTAGAAAGTGAAAACCGTAGATTGCTTCGCTCGTTCCCGTAAGTTCAACCCAAGTTTCGCCTCCATTTGTAGTTTTATACAATTCATCATGTTCTCTACTAGCAAAACCTATATTGTCATTTACAAAATATACCGTAAAATAATCAGAAGGTAATATATTACTATCATTTCTGGTAACATACCAATTTTCTCCACCATCAATAGTTTTTATAATTATACCATTATTACATACCGCATGCCCCACAAGAGCATTTGTAAAAAAAGTTTTATTTACAGAAACACTAGGAATACTTATGCTTACCCAATTGTTACCTCCATCACTAGTCTTAACAATACTATTTGAGCTTGATAGGACAACATTGTTATCATCAATTATGTTAACTGTATTAAAAGAACTATTAAATCCTGTTGATATTTGACTCCAAGATGTTCCATTATCTGTTGACTTTAAAACATAACCATTATTCCCTACTATATAACCAGTTAAATTGTAGAAACTCATATCATTTCCACTAGTGATATACTGCTTTCTTGACCAATTATTACCAGCGTCGGTTGTTTCTAACAATTCATTTGAAGTTATTATATATCCTATATTAGCTGAGACAAACTCAATACCTTTTCCGGTATTAGCTGATGGTTTTGGGTTTAGTAATTCCCAATTTGCTTGTGAGTGAAGTATAGTTGCAAATAAAGTAACACAAAATAGGATAAGTAGATTTTTCTTCATTTTCTTGATTTTTATTTTTTAGGATTTAATTTACATTTTGCACAACGTTAAGATATAGTCCAATTTAAACAAGCCATATCTATAAAAAAAGCGAAGTTCGGGCTTTTACACAAAAAAGGCAATACGTAAAGTCACGTATATTTAAACAAATGGCCCTAAATCAATATCATTAATCCCACCATACTAGCATGTGCCACCACTATTCCATGTCATATCACAAAAAGTTACTGAGATTTGTGCATCATTTAGAAATTAAGTGATTTGTATTTTGCCAACGCCTCGGCTATGAGTAGTTGCATGGTTTAACACTTAACTTTGCCAGTACAACCCAAACATACACTAGCGCAGCGAAATGGCGCTAGCAAATTTTCAAAAATGGGAGATAACAAGCAATGACGCATAGCCATTGTTAGCATACGTTTTTATGGTTCAGTTATTGTTATTTTATTTTCGCCAATATTGTACTTAAAATATTTACCAAGCGCAGTAGAAAGTACCATAAATTCCTTCATCCCATATAATTCCCCATACAATCTAAAAGTGCATATATCTGTTGCCGTAATGTATGGCGTTGTTTTAAGGTGAGAGTGAACAGCAGAAATAACCTTACCGCCGTTTGGCATTTCAGTTTGAGCAGGAATAACGCGAGAATGAAATTTTTTCCATTCCTTTATTTCTCCATTTAAGTCGGTTTTAAACAAATAATCATTACCAAAAGGAATTATATTAGATTTAGGTGTTCCCATAATAATATATAGTCTGTATTCATTCTCATCTTTTAGTAAAACCAAGTTTGGATTAAATCCTTGAGGAAATTCTACTTCGTACTTTTCATCTGATAGATTGTTTACTATTTTGATTTTAATGTCTAGCAATTCCTTTTCACTTTCTGATAGTTCAATTAATTCAAAATTTGAATTATACGGAACCTCTAAATCTGATGCAGTAAATGAATATCTAGCTATTCTTTTTTCTTGGCTTTTGTCAATAAATGAAGCGTGGATAGTATCATTAGAGTGATAAATTACATATCCTCCGTAATTTTTCTTTAATTTTCTTTTTGACATCAACAAATCTGTTGAATTCCAAGCAACTTTTTCATATTTATAAAGTAAATCAGCTTCTTTTACTATTGAATCTAAAATTACCTCTTCCGATTTTTCTTGTGAAAAAGATATAATCGAAATTAGTCCAAAAATTAATGCAGATATTTTTTTCATTTTTTGTTTTAAATATTTGCTAGCGTGTTTGTGTATAGCTCGTTGCGGAAAGATAACAAATTGCAATGAACTCCGATAAGGACACAAGCACAAAGTGCGAACTGGCGCAAGCAATTCAGCTGCAATTAGCTATACAGGTTGTTGTACACAGTATTTTATTTTTCACAGTCAGGAACTTTAAACGTTTTTGAAATTCCATTTTTTAAGGTTAATTCGAAATAATCTTTCCCTTTCTCTTTTTTGATTACTTGTCCGATTTCTATGAATTCTAGTAGATTAGAATTTGATTCTTTTAAGAACTGATATGAAATTCGGTTTTCTATTGAATCGTTGGTAACAATGTTTAGTCCAAAGAAATTCTGATTCATAAATTCGTCATATTCGTAATGTAGCACATTCTGAATTTTTCCATTATAAGATTGGTCAGTTTGTTCTACGCAGCTAATTTCCATCGCTTCTTTGTTTGCCTTTTTCATTGAAAAATAATAAACTGCCCAAAACCCAAAGTAATACAGGAATCCGCCTAATAAAATTATTCCGATTATCCATTTCAATATTTTCAAAACCTTGATTTTTTCATATTGTGCACAACATCAAGATATAGTTCCGTTTCAATGAACTATATCGATTAATACCTGTCTGCCGATAGGCAGAAGCCAAGTTAGCTATTTTAAGTCAATACGTAACTTTTAGATAAACTTTGCTAAATCCATATCATTTATCCCACCATGGCTCTCATGTGCCACCACAACTCCATCTCGTATCACAAAAAAACAACAGAAGTTAAAAGAATCAATACTAACTTTGAAGAACTATACTAGGGCCTTTCATAGGACACCTTGTTGTAACCAGTTTTTTTTATCAAATTCATTATCAATATTTGAATATTCAATAATGGATAATCTTAAACCAATTGTTTTGTCTTCCGAAATCATTATGCCATAATATAAATCATCTGTATTATCATATTCGTCATAAGTTGGTTCGTGGTTATCATTTTTAAACCACCAACTCATTTGCTTAAGAGTATTCCAATCAGACCAATTTTGCTCGTTCTCATCTTTACCATATTCGTTTACGATTAAATTAATGAGCCTTTTCAATTCAGAGTCTTCATAATTTGACGTCCTGAATTCCATATGTCTTGCTTTTTTATCAAATATCGAGATTTGTAATTGGTCAAACAATCCAAGAAAATTTGATTTCAAGTCAAACAGTAGAAAATTGCGATAGTCATTTTGATCAGAAATTAAATCAGCTTTAAATACTAAATTTCGATAAAGAAAATCCATATCAATTTCTAATAATTCTTTTATGTCCCTTGGGTTTCTCAAATTGGTTACAATGTGTTTGTATATGGTATGTTGCGTGGTTTAAACACCTAATTTAGCAAATACAAACCAAATAGAAAATCCGCGAGGACTTTTGTAAGTAGGCGATTATTAGCAATGAATTATACACAGTGTTTACAATAGTATTTTATTGATTCCCAATCTCAATTGCTTTTTCCAAAATTTCATCACGTCCTTGCCTCAATCCGTTTATTGTTGGTTTTATTTCTACGTCGATTTTAACTCCTTTTCTTTGCGATTCAGTTCCGTCAGGATACATTATCCCATAACCTGAGAATCTCGTTGTATAGCCGCCTAAATATTCAATAGCAATATTCCTACCATCAGCACCAGCAGTTTGATTTCCAATTGTGATGATGTTGTCTGCTGTCTGAAAAGCCATAGCCGTAAATTCTGATAAGCTTAAAGAATTGTTATCCACAAGAAGAATGAATTTTCCTTTGAAAGCTTTCCGGCTGCTACCTGTTTTTATGCTTTTATCAAAAACAAATCTTCCAGGATAAGAAATATCAGGATTGTATTTTAAAGCAAAAACCTTATCTGTTGTATTAAAATATCGAGTAAACATTTTATACTTTAACTCTGGATATGCTCGAAGGTCAATAATAATTGACTTTTTTGTACTAAACGTTTCAAATATTTCTTCAAATTCTTTTAGTGTAAATTTAGAGGCCATATTTATATAGCCTATAGATTTAGTAATAGATTTTGATTTTAAACTGCGTTTACTTTTTAAATATCCAAAATCATTAAAGTTGTAAAGTTTTGTAGAAATATTTTGAATTTCACCATCTCGCATTATAGTCAGACGCATAAAGTCTAATGTATCCCTAAAAATTGTACTGTAAGCCTTATTTATCTTAAAGTTAAGATTAGAGCCTGAAACATATTTTAAAGTGTTTTTTGATTCTGATTCAATATTTTTGTCATTAATTTTTAGGATGACATCACCTCTTTTCAAATCATTAATTTCTGCAAGAGAATCATTGAAGATTTCAGACACTACAGCTTGGTTTTCTATATTGGATATATTTACTGGAAGGAATTTATATTTTGATGTATTGTTAAAACTTATATAAGCGTGTGAATCATCTAAATTTGCGACAAGTTCTTTTAGAACTGCTTGATATTCTTCTTTGTTTTTAACAATTCTAATTTTATCAATCATTTCACCTAATACCAAATCCCAATCTTGGTCAGTAAGGTATTTATATGGATAAAAATATTCTATTATGTTCCAGTATTTAAAAAGTCCCAATAATCGATATTCTTCCTTTGGGAACTCAAAATCTTTGTAAGTTGGTTCGTTTATTATTTTTATATTACCCGCTGGTTCGGTTGTGACATAAAAACTTTCTCCTAGATTTCTGTTCTTCTCTACAAATTTTAGTTTTAATGAAAGTTCATTGCTAAAAAGTGTTGTGTCTTGTGTCCAAGACAAATCAAAGTTTTTGTCAAAATATTTTTCTTTAGAGTTACATTTTTTACAATTCTCAATTTTGCCTAAGTTTTCAATCCAATTGATATAAACTTGTGATAGAGATTTCTTATCTGTTGCCTTTAAAACCTCTGGAAGTATCTCAATAAACTCATTATCCCAATCCAATTTTCCAGTTGCAACATTTGGATGGTAATACTTTAGAAAACCATAAACTTTTCCCAATGAGGTTAATTTTTTTGTTTCAGAAATAGTCTGTTGGGCAGTCAGAAAATTGTAACTGAAAAAGGTCAAAAATATAAGTAGGAATGTTTTTTTCATATTGTTGCTAACTGTTTGGCTATACTTAGTGCAAGATTATAAAGCACTTTACTTTCAGCCAGCTTATTAAGTTTGTTAATATTCATCTACTTTCAATTTAGCCCAAAAACCGCATTGCGTATAGCCATTGTTGTATTGCGTTTTTAATCGTGATAAAATATTTTACGACTTCTGGTATGGGAAAGCTTATAATTTTTATTTGAATCTAAAAAAAACTCTTTTCTTTTAATCCAATTCCCTTCTGAGTCATACTCATATTCATATTTATTAATATCAGTATTTACACGATTGCTTTTTTTGTCAGGGTAGTACATATATTTAACAGAAGTCGGGTGTCCGGCTGAATTATATGTTATAATTTTATCAGTTTTATCATAGTAATGATTATCAATCGTAATTTTCACTTGCAAATCATTCCCTACTTTCTCGTACGTGTATTTAGTAGTGCTATAACCATTAGCCTCGCCATTAGGTCTTTTTTTAGTTGTATGCTTTTTTGTTATTCTCATTTGATCATCATAAGAATAGCTAGTAATTGTTGAAAGATAAAATTCACCATCCTTCACCTTGGTGATGTAGCCAAAGCTATCCACTTTACCAGTTATTTTATGGTAACGTCTTTCTCTAAACAACTTACCTTCTTTAGTAAATACTCTTTGTATTTTCAAATTTTCACCCACATAAATCATTAGCTCTAATAAATCGCCATTTGTATAGCTTGTCTTACCATCTTCATTGGTATAACGGTATTCAAATTCAATCTTTGGCCCTTCTTGCTTTAACCTAGTGGAAGTTTTTTCTTTCACTTTTTTGTTAATGGATAGAATCTTACCATTTACAATGGCTTCGTTACCATAAACGTACTCGGTTTTTTCTACTACCTCGGAAGCATAATTTAATTTTTGCCTTTTAAGGTACTTGCTCGAAATAAAGCCATTTTCAAAAAATGAAACAGCTTTAGCAAATTTGTATTTATTTTCTTCACCTTTAGTCTGGTAGCCTGCTTTAAATTCATTTTCAACTGCGAGCACATTCCCTTTTAAACCATAGTCTTTGGCAGTACGAGGTATTATTTCGTATTCTTCATTTGGTTCATCGTCTGCAAAATAAAAGGGTTCATAATTCAAGTATTTGATCCATTTACTTTCTTGGGCTTTTAAGGATAGAAAAAAGCAATTAAAAATTAATACAATCATTATAAAAACTCCTTTGTTTATCATGGTAATATTTTTGTTTTATGCATTACAACGGTTTAGCTATTCTGCGTATCTTGCAAGGTATGCAGTATAGGTTTTGTTGTAGCCGGTTTTATTTTATTTCTTTTAAGTCAGTATCTGAATCATACCATTCTTCTCTTTCCAATTCAAAATCAGATTTACTAACCAATCTCACTTCAAAATCGGTATTTCCATCTCCATCAACCCAAGAGTCAGAATGAATTAAACATTCTCCATTTTCCAATTCAAAGTATAGAGCAAAATCATCCGTTTTAACTGTCTTTATTGTTTTGTCAATTACAGGTAAATCAAAGGCAAATTCATTGGATCTTTTTTCAGTGGTTGAAATTAGTCCGCCAAGTCTCAGTTCAAAAGTCGCTCTGTTAGTCTCAAGTAACACCCAATTATCTTCTTTTGAACTACTATAAAGTCCTTTTATCACTTGACCTCGTATGTTTAAGTCATTCAACTTGATTCAGTTTATTTTTAATTGGCTATAACGTATTTGTGTATGATTTTTTTGCAGGAAAAGGACGCGAGTCATTTTCCGTTGTTGCGGAAAGATAATTAATAAGATTGAATTTCCGCTGAGGAAATTCAGCCGCAATTAATTATACACCTCGTTATGTATTTTTATTTCATTTTTTTAATAGGTCCTTCGAGCATCAAAGTGCTCTCGGTGTTTGCTTTTATAATTGCATCTATGAGTTTTCCTTCGACTTCTGCACCCCCTTTCAGTTTTACAAGATTCAGATTCAATCCAACTTTTTTAATATCCCCATTAAGTTTAATTATCGTTTCAAATTCATAAGAAGAATTGGCTTTCAATTCAATTTTTTTGGGGAAGGTTGCATTGCAATGAATCAGAATCAGAATTTCTGCTGAGTCTGAAGTAGTTGTCAAATAGTAGTCAAGCTCATTACAAGACTCTGATAGAAAATAAATGTCTTCAGATAAGTTATTAATGATTTCAGCCGTTACATTAACAATGTTTGGATTTGAATCATCTCTATTGAATTCATAAGTAAAATCAATATCTTTTTGAGCCCAACTAAAGGTTGACAAAAAAAGCAATACAAGAAGTACCAGTACTTTATTCATAATCTTTTTTCAATTGTAAAGTTGTGGCTTGGTCCAGTTCATTCAATTACACACAACAACCTCAGCTATGAGTAGTTGTGTGTGTGTAGGTTAACACTTAACTTAGCAAGTACACACCAAACTGACACGAGCGCAGCGAACTGTGCGCTAGCAAATTTTCAGAAGTAAGCGAGAACAAGCAATGACGCATAGCCATTGTTGGTAATAGTTTTTTTTATCAATTTCTAATTGTTCTATTCGTAATATTTTCATCATATTGGTCTGCAAACTCTTCTAATTTGCTTTCAGATATATTCCCATTTTCATCGATAACTTTTCTTTTAATTAACTTTTCAATAGTTTTTTTATAAGAATAGCCATGTAAAGCATTAGTTTCGATTGTAGTTTTTTCTTTAACAAAATAAATTTTTGTAAAATCATCTTCAATATATCCTCTAGTTTCGTTATCCATACTTTGCATAGAAAGAATAAGGGCGTCAGTTTTTAAATCATACATATAAAATTCAGTTCCCATTGCTTCCTTTTCGTATTTAAAAAGTTCTTTTCCATCTAGTAAAACTTTACCTTTTTTAAGTTTAATCTTTTGAGCGTTTGCAAATGAAAATGCAAATAATAAGAAGATAATGGATAGTATTTTTTTCATTATTAGTTTTTTAAGTTATGTATAATTATTGTCAACGGTCTCGTATAACCGTCAGTTACGGATTTAAAGTTAATAATTTTCGGTTAAGTACTGACTTTAGCAACTCCGAGTGGATTCGGACGTAGTCAAATCCGCCGACCCGAGCATAGCGAACAGGCGTCAGCAAATTGCGGTTATACATTGTTGTACACCGTTTTTATATTAGTATTAAACTTATCAGTAAATCATTTTCCAATTCCTCAAACTTTATTTCGTTCCACCATTCTCTTGGAATTTTTGAACCATCCAATTCAAAACCAACTTCAATCTCTTTAACCAGGATGAATACACTTCCTTCGGCTGTTGACATATCGTCAATAGTATATTTGTTTTTCAAGTCACCGAGAGTATTGCCCACACCAATTCCTAATTCCGTTTTGAACTTCTGTCCGTATAGCCAAATCCTCCACACTTTTTCTCCTTTATCGTCTGGTTCCACCGCATAAATCAATTCAGAGTTTTCGTAAACATTAAAAATGACATAGTCGTCCCCTTCAAGACTTATCGTCTCTTTCTTTACATTATAAACCGTGTTTTTAGATTCTAAAAAATCAGAAATTTCCATTCCGATTTTCACATTGTCAACACAATCATTTTCAATGAATCCATAATTGACGAAAAGTAATAATATGATTAAGTTCAATATTTTCATTTTGATTTGTTTTTTCGCAAATGGTGTACAACGCCTCGGCTATGAATAGTTGCGTGGTTTAACACTTAACTTTGCAAGTACAACCCAAACATACACTAGCGCTGCGAACTGGCGCTAGCAAATTTTCAGAAGTAGGCAAGAACAAGCAATGAAGCATAGCCATTGTTAGCTGTAGTATTTTTTTAATTTATCAATCATAAGTTTATCAATCTTGTGTCCATTATCATATTCAATAACTTCAAACATTCTTTTGTCTTTTTTCATAGCTAAATAGCACGCAAAGTTGTCTTCAATACTTTCATCTATATTTTTAAGAATATTTTCGATAAACTTGTCGTTGTTTTCTATATCCAATTTATTTTCAATAAAATTGTCCATTTCACTCAAAAGTGAAGAAAATTCATCTTCTGTAATTCCATAAACATTGTTATTTCTAAAAGAATAATTTTTCGGTGCATAAATAAATGAATTTCTTCCAATGTCATTTTCTTTTATCCACTTTTTTAGTTTTTTGGAACTAACATACGGAAGTATTTCCAACTGAATATATGAACCTGACATATTGCTACGAGAGCTCAAAAAATTTATTTCAACTATCAAATCATTTGATTCTCTTTTTATTTTGGGTCTACTACCATAATATTTCCATCCCATTTCTGAATAATAATCACCAACCAAGTCGCAAACTTCTTTAAATATGTCCGATGGTTTAGTTTCATCATTATAGTTCTTCAATATAGAATCATTTTTCCAATTTACTTTCATTTAGAATTTTGTATTATATTATAGCTAACGGTAAAGTGTATAATTGGTGCATGTTTAAACACCTAATTTAGCAAATACAAACCAAATAGAAAATCCGCGAGACACAATCACGCAGTGCGAACTGTGCGCTAGCAAATTTTTAGAAGCTATCAAGAACAAGCAATTACTTATAGCCATTCTTGTGTGTAGGTTTTATTCCTCCTTTTATAATTGTTAAATACTTTTTCTCATCTAAACTAAACTTTGCTATTCTCCAAGATTGCTTTCTGAATATAAATTCCGCCCAAAGACCTAATTCAGAATTTAATTTTATTGATAGAACATCTTTTTCCATTATTTCAATGTTCTTGTCAAAGCAATTTCGAGTATTCAGTTCAGTTAGAATATAAGCTATTGTTTTTAAATGACCTTCAGATTCTTTTATAGCATCTTCTAACTCTTTTTTTCTTTTCTCTTCTTCATAGAATGCCTTTAGACTTTCATAATATTGTTCTTTATATCCAGATTCAATTAAGTCATTACAAGGCAGCTCTCGTTGTCCTAATATTTTGGTTATTGGTTCGGAATTATCCCAAGAACCTCTTTTTTTCTTTTCTTTACGACGAAATAATATCCAGCTAACATTTTTTTCTTTTAGTTCATCACCCTGACAACTACAAAGCAAAAATTCGTTTCTTAATTCACACATAGTTTATTCGACTTACACACAACGATCTCGGCTATGGGTAGTTGCGTGGGTTAGCACTAAACCTTGCAAATACAAACCAAATAGAAAATCCGCGAGATACGAGCACGCAGTGCGAACTGTGCGCTAGCAAATTTTCAGAAGTAGGCGAGAACAAGCAATGACGCATAGCCATTGTTGTGCTTAGTGCTTTTTGTTATTCATTTTCACATCGACTTTAACTTTTCCTTCTTTGTCTTTGGTCATAGTTCTTTTAGTATCTGGTTGTAAGTTACCTTTAAGAACTTTTTTTACATCATTTTTTAACTTCTCAAAGTCAATATCCTCTTTATATGTATAAGCGTATAAAGTTCCGCTTACGTCTTCAGTTGCTGTTTCCAACCTTTTGTCCATTACATAATCAAAATTTTCATTATCTCCGTGAAACATTAAAACGTGTAATCTGTAAAGTTGGTCTTTATCTGAACCATCTGGATTTGTACTGTATACATAATAGACAACTTTGGTAAAACTACTTGAAAATCGGTTTTTTGGTAATTCTGCGTACCATTCATAGCCCCAAATATTCTTATCCTCGAATTTAAAAAAGTCATAATTGAAATATTCATCAATTCCCTCTGGAAGCATATTATTTTCTTTTGCTTCATACATTTTCTCTTTCCATTTTTTTCCTTCTTCGAAATTCCCTAATCCATAATATGATACGATTATATTTTTTATCATAAAATATTTTCTCTTGGCAAAATCATCGTCAAATATTTCTATTCCTTTTTCTATTCCGTCAAGTGCTTCTTTTGCATATTCAAGAGATTTGTCAAAATTTTCTTGAAAACGATTAATTTCTTGTAAATGTGTTGCGGTTCCAACTTTGTACCAAAGCGCATATTCATATAACGTATCGTTTTTCGGAAGGCTCTTCTCTAATTCATTAAATTTCACAAAAGCAGAATCAATTTCATTAGTCTGTAAAAGACTTTCTGCTTTCTGATATTCGGATAGAAAATCGTTTTGACTAAATCCAACTATTGGAATTAATAATAAAATCAAAATGTTTATTTTTCTCATAAAATTTGTTTCGGCATTAAGCACAACGTTCTCGTATAGCCGTCAGTTACGGGATTAAAGTTAATAATTTTCGGTTAAGAACTGACGTTAGACAAACCTTTAGGTTCGGCGTAGCCAACTCCGAGTGGATTCGAAAGCCTGTCCTGAGCGCTGTCGAAGGGTAGTCGAATCCGCCGACCCGAGCGTAGCGAACAGGCGTCAGCAAATTGCGGTTATAAATTGTTGTACACCGTTTTTATATTAGTATTAAACTTATCGGTAAATCATTTTCCAATTCCTCAAACTTTATTTCGCTCCACCATTCTCTTGGAATTTTTGAACCATCCAATTCAAAACCAACTTCAATCTCTTTAACCAAAACAAATACACTTCCTTCAGCTGTTGATATGTCATCGATAGTATATTTATTTTTTAAGTCACCGAGAGTATTGCCCACACCAATTCCTAATTCCGTTTTGAACTTCTGTCCGTATAGCCAAATCCTCCATACTTTTTCTCCTTTCTCGTCTGGTTCCACCGCATAAATTAATTCAGAATTTTCGTAAACATTAAAAATTGGATAGTCGTCTCCTTCAAGATTTATCGTTTCTTTCTTTACATTATATTCCTCATTTTTAGATTTTAAAAAATCAGAAATTTTCATTCCGATTTTCACATTGTCAACGGAATCATTCTCAATGAATCCATAATTGACGAATAGTAATAATATTATTAAGTTCAATATTTTCATTTTGTCTCAGCAAATGGTGTACAACGGTCTCGTGTATGATTAGTAGCGTGGTTTAGCACTTAACTTTGCAAGTACACACCAAACTGACACGAGCGCAGCGAACTGGCGCAAGCAAAATTCGCGAGACACGAGCACGCAGTGCGAACTGTGCGCTAGCAAATTTTCAGAAACTATCAAGAACAAGCAATGACGCATAGCCATTGTTGGCGGTAGTTTTTATTCTTCCATCCACATTTCTTTCCATAATTCTAACTTTCCAGTTTTTCGGTCATAGAAAATTTCAAATGGTAATTTTATTTTCTTTTTTGGTAAATCGAGATAGGAAATGTTTATTGGTTTGAGAGCCTTTTTTATCGTTCTCCTACATTTTCGGTCATCTGTAATATTCCACCACCATTCTTCCCGTTTTTCTTTTTTGGTTTGACTTTCGTAGTCAACCCAAACTTTTTTCAAGTTCCCTTTTTTATTAAATGTCAAAATGTACTTTTCGTCACATAAATTGTAAAAGGGTGTTTTGATTGTATCCCAGACAATAGCTTTCCTTACTTGATAAAAAAGAGTATCCTGAATTTTTTTTGCTATTTCTCTTTGTCTTTTTTCAAATCTGATTTTGTCAGCTATTTTTTCGTTTGAAATAGTTTTTTCACTTGTCCTAATTCCATTTTTGAATGAAATATGAAGTTCTTTTTCATAAATCGAAGCATAACCCATATGAATGTATTGAACTCTTTCTCCTTGAGGAACAATTATTTTTCCGCTAAACCAATCACCAAACACAGTTTCAGTTCCGAACATCTTTTTTAAGTCAGCATTTTTAATTTCAAGTCCGCAACTGTTATGACAACTGGTTACTTGTACTAAATAGAGCTTATCTGCTTTTAATTCCCAAATTGCTTTGTAGCCTCTCCAACAAGCAGTCGAACCACAACCAACAAAATCTATTAATTCCCTTTTTCCAATTTTTTCAAAATACTTTTCAAGCGGATTGGAAAATATTGCAAGTGTGTCGCCTTTATAAACCAAGTAATCAGGAACTTGTCCAGTTCCATAACTGAATTTAGAAAAAAGAATAATTAATAAGATTAATAAATATTTCATTAGTCAACTTTAGTTTCTCAAATGTAATTCAGTCTTTTTTGTCTTAAAAATAAAAATGAGTGAAGTATGCTTTTCGTATAGTAATAAGGTTTCTCAAATTAATGGCAACGGTTCGGCTATGAACAGTTGGGGATTTTACTCCCTAACTTTTTGGTTTAGCACATACTTTTGTTTTTATGTTTATATTTTCGTTTTATCACTTTCGCCCCAATTGTTTATAGCCATTGTTAGCCATAGTATCGTTTAATTTCCTAATGGATTTTTGTCGTTCATAAACGGACTTTCAAAAGTCGTCCAATCAGTAGTTTTTAATGATTTTCCGTCAGTATTCATTGGCGTGAACCTAACTTTATATTTTCCTTTATTTTTATATGTAAATGCTCCTGAACACATTCCGTGTCCAACATTCAGTTTGCCATTCCATTCTTTAATATAAAACACTTTTTTATTGTTAGTGCTTAAGTCAACAACTTCAGTCTTATACCAAATTTCAGATTCCGATTTATTTCTAACATCGAATATTGCATTGGCAGATGGTCCACAGCCATAATGTATAACTTCGGTTTTTTCAAATTCAATGTTCAGATTAGAATTCAGAGTTTCAAGTTCCTTTTTGTCTGTTGTTTTCCAATAAACTTTTTCTTGTACTTTTTTCTCTCTGTTATATTGCTTCATTTCTCTTCCTTCATTTTCAGTTTGGTCAGAGTATTTAAGAAAGTATTTTGTATTAGGTTTCAATTCTGACGTTGGACAAAAAATAGCTTGTGTTAATTGCATTTGCCCTGCGTAGAATTCTTCAAGATTCAGTTCAATTAATTCTCCACTTTCACTTTCAAGATAAACTTTTCTGTTTTTGAAACTATTTATTGTCTTTTGACTAAATGCGTATCCTTGAATGATGAATTTTGAATTTAAGCCAATTTCCTTTGTTTCTGGAAAGAAAGACATTCCACTCATTGAGCATTCCGCAAACACTGTTTTAATTCCGAAAGTCAGTAATAAAAGAAGTATGATTTTTTTCATAATGTTAGTTTCTTAAATAACCTCAAATATTGTTCCGTTTATATTATGGCTAACGACTAGATATGGCACGTGCCTCTGGTTTTCAAATATCGCTAAAGTTTCGGTTTTGCATATCAGTTTCAAGTAACTCAGTAGAGGCATGTGCTATATCGTCTGTTAGCATCAGAGTTATCTATTCAATACTTTAATAGATATTATTCTGATATCAGAAACAGGTCTGTCGTTGTTATCTGTTGCTACTTTTGCAATGGAATCTACAATGTTCATTCCTGTTATTACCTCACCGAAAACTGTATATAATCTATCATTAAAAGGAGTTCCACCATACTTTCGATAGTAGGTTTTGTGTTCTTCTGGAAACCGATAAAAGTTTAGATTCTCCTCGCTATCATTAATGTTCCTTACACTATCATACAATTGATCATATAACTCCCAATCATGCTCTTTATAGGCCTTTTGCGTTTTATTGTAAAGAGTAGTATTAGAATCGGCATGAAAAAAGTTATACAACTTCAGGTTTTTATTTATCCAATTCTCCATTTTAATAAATGAACTATCTGGTACAGGTCCTTTTTGTACAATCACGAACTGTGCAGCTGAAGAATAGAAATCTATGTTACCATCATGGGCTGCTGAGAGAGAGCCTCTCTTATGAAAAATTGTATCAACGATTTCCGACTGAATCAGATAATCTAAGTCTCCGTATCCAAGTTGTTGACCAGGTTGTGCATCTAAGCTGTTAGGATCTCCTGTTTGAATAATAAAGTCGTCAATCACTCTATGAAATAATAAACTATCATAGAAGTTCTCCTTTACCAACTTCAAAAAGTTGTCTCGATGCAAAGGGGTTTCGTTATATAACTCTACAAGTATGTTTCCTTTCGTTGTGATAATTTCTAGCTTAACTCTATCCTCTGCCACTTGTTCTTTATCCTCCTTTTTTGATGTGATACAAGATGTTAAGAGAAAAAGAATTACTAAGTATTTCATGCGGTTCATATTTGATGCTAACGGTTCGGCTATGCGTAGTTGCGTGGTTTAGCACTTAACTTTGCAAGTACACACCAAACTGACACGAGCGCAGCGAACTGGCGCAAGCAAAATCCTCGCGGATTTTCAGAAGTAGGCGAAAACAAGCAATGACGCATAGCCATTGTTAGCCACTGTGTTTTTATTCGGT
>MDTG01221759.1_pt1 | contig 24574 bp, 23 predicted proteins | sample 811421 | NCBI WGS metagenome assembly MDTG01 (sample SAMN05326645, study PRJNA326480) | marine metagenome | isolation source: seawater | place: Pacific Ocean: South East | collected 2011 | reverse complement strand
CCGACGGGCTGGAGGCCCGCCTTGCCGCCACACCCTGGACGGCGCGTACGGCTGACGAACTGCGCGCCGTGCCCGACGACCGTTTCCTGGCCGAGGCCACCCGGGTGATCTTTCAGGCCGGTTTCGACTGGGCGGCGATTGATCGCCGCTGGCCGGAGTTCGAGGCGGCCTTTGAAGGCTTCGATCCCGCCCGCTGGTCGCTGATGTCGGATGACGATCTCGACCGGCTGATGGCGGCGCCCGGCATCGTGCGCAACGCCGCCAAGCTGCGCTCGGTCGGCGGCAATGCCGCCTTCTTCTCCGATATCGCCCGCAGCCATGGCTCGGTCGCGGCCTGGATCCTGACCTTCCCGGCCAGCCGCTATACGGAGCTGGTCCGCGAGTTGAAGACCCGCGGCGACCGCCTGGGCGGCAAGACCGGCCAGCTGCTGCTGCGCCGCATGGGTGTGCCGTCGCTGATCTGCTCCGATGACGTGGTTAAGGCGCTGATCACGGCGGATGTGGTGTCGAAAGCCCCGTCATCGGCAAAGGATTTCGCCGCGGTCCAGGCCGCCCTGGACCGCTGGCAGGCGGAAACCGGCTTCGATCTCACCCGGATCAGCCGCATTCTGGCGTTGTCGGTGGGCTGATTGCCCGGCGGGTCATTTGCCGCCGACGATCACCGGCCGGACCAGCGCCGCCAGCGCCGACCGCATCGCCTGGGGGTCGGTCACCCGGCGCGGGAAGCGGATGCGGAGATCCCTGTCGGGGGAGGTGAGGTCGATACCCTCGGGATCGATGCCCGCCGCGCGCCAGCGTCCGGCATCGCCGCCGCCATGCAGCCGGGCCAGGCGCCCGGGCAGGTCCTCGCCCCAGGGGCCGTTCAGCCGCTCCACCTCGTCGGCCTCGGCGGCGAGCAGGGCCTCGGCGCCGGCAAGGTCGGTCAGGAAATGCGCGACCTGCGGCTCGCCGGCATTGCGCCGCGGTCCGCCGGCGACGCGCAGATCCGCCATCTCCAGCCGGTAGAGGCCGATATCCGGCAGGGTCATATAGAGCTTCGTCTTCGGATGCCGGGCCAGATAGCGCCGGCGGACCGTCTCCAGCCGGGCCTGGTCGGTCACCTGCACCACCCGGCCGACGATGGTCATCCGCACCCCCGCCAGCACATCGGCAAGCCCCGGCTCGACCAGGGTCAGCGACGCGCGCGGATCGGCCGCCAGATTGCGGGCATGCAGCGCCAGCCCGGCCATGATGAAGACCGGGCTACCGTCGTGATCGGTCGCCAGATTGGTGGCGGCGCCATAGGGATAGCCGCTTTCCGGGTCGAGCGTCGACAGGGTGCCGAACCGCGCGGTGCGCAACAGCCGCCGGCCGTGATCTTCGGCATCGAAGGGCAGGGCGGCATCCAGGCGCAGCTCCCGGCCGCGCGGGGTGATGACGGGCGCGCTGTCGGACGGCGTCTCGACAGAGGGGGCGGATGTGGTCATGGCGGTCTCTCCGGGCTGGCGGTCGCGCAGCCGAAGGATGGTACGGAGAATATGAGAATGCAAGTCAATCGCAATTTAGACGAGTCGCGAGCCGGCGTCACCCTTTGGATCCGGCATCCCCCTTGGGACGATGATGCCGACGGTCCCGGCAGGCCGCCCGGAAGGGCATCCCGGCGGATGGCATCACTCCGAAAGGCCGCGGACCAGATGATCCGCCAGGGCCGTCACGGCGGGGGAGGCGGGTATCGTCTGATGCAGCCGGATCTCCATCGCGGGCAGAGCCGGCAGCCCGTCCTCGACGATCCGGAGGCCGGGCGGGACCAGCCCCGCCTTGACCACCATCACCGCCAGCCCCTCCCGGACGAGATTGGCCGCGGCAACATGGCTGCCGGTGACGAAAGCTGCACGCCAGGGGATGCCGGCGGCATCGAGTGCGGCTCCGGCCTGGCGCCGGAACAGGCAGCCTTCCGGCGCGACCGCAAGCGGCAGCGGCCGGACGTCCTCGATGCGCCTGTCGCCGGCCACCCAGACGGACCGATCGCGGCGGAGCAGGCGGCCGCTCTCGCTGCCGGCCGCATTCATGGCGATCACCAGATCATAGCGGCTGCCCAGATGGTCCGGCATGGCGGCGGTCAGTCCGATTTCCATGTCGATCTGAACGCCGGGATACGCCCGTGCAAAACGCCCCAGCAGAGCGGGCAGCAGCACTGTTCCGTAATCTTCCATCACGCCCAGCCGCACCGTTCCGGCAAGGCCGTCGCCGCGCAGCCGGGTCACGGCCTCGTCGGCCAGGTGCAGCATGCGCCGGGCATAGCCGAGCAGGGCTTCGCCGGCAGGCGTCAGGGCGACCTCGGCAGTGCTGCGCCGGAACAGACGGCGCCCCAGCCGGTCTTCCAGGCGCCGGATCTGCATGCTCACGGCCGACTGGCTGCGACCGACGACATCCCCCGCGCGGGTGAAAGAGCGGGTCTCGGCGACAGCAACGAAGCTGCGCAGGAGATCCTGATCCAGGAGGCGTCCGTTCATCCCCAGATTCATCCCGCGATCTCTCTTCATCAAGAAATCTGATCACATAGATTACATGAATGCGTTTCCCAGATGAACTTCTCCGACCTAGCTTCGACACCGGTTGAGAGATCGGGTGAAGCGATGAACGCAGGCGACAAGGCGGGCATGCTGGCTGCCATGGCATCCAGCGCCCTTGGCGGCACGGCGGTGGCGGTGACCCGCGATGTCGTCGGCGGCACCGCCGATCCGGTGCTGCTTGGCGCCCTGCGCTTCCTGTCGGGCGCGGCTCTGCTGCTGCCGGTTGTCATCCTGCTGCGGTCCCGCGGTGCCCCGGCGCGGCGGGCCTGGCCACGCGGCCGGGATCTGGCGGTCACCATCCTGCTTGGTCTGCTGTTTTTCGGCCTGTTTCCGGTATTGTTCAACGCCGCACTGATCCACACCACCGCGGCCCGGGCGGCCCTGTCCCTTGCCACCATGCCGCTGCTCACACTTGCGGCGGCGGTGTTTCTTGGAGTCGAGCGGCCGACCGGCGCCAAGGTCGGGGGCATCCTGATTGCCGTTGCCGGGGTCGCGGTGACGCTTGCCGCCGGGCTCGACATCGCGCCGGCCGGGGCCTGGCGGGGTGATCTGATCATGGTCGCCGCTGCCCTGTGCATGTCGATCTACAATCTGGGCGCGCGCGGGCCGATCAGCCGCCATGGCCCTCTGGCGTTCACCAGTATCGCGATGACCTCGGGTGCCGTGATGCTTGCGGCCATCGCGCTGGCGGATGGCGGCGCGGCACGGCTCGCGGCCTTCCGGGCGGGGGATTGGCTCGCGGTGATCTGGCTGGGGGTCGGCGGCAGTGCCGTCGCCTTCTGTCTCTGGGCGCTGGCGCTGGCGCGCACCAGTCCCGGCCGCGTCGCCGCTGCGGTGACCGTCAACCCCGTCACGGCCGCGATCACCGCCTTTTTCCTGACGGGAGAGGTGCCAGGCTGGCATCTGGCAGTCGGGCTGGTTGCGGTGCTGTGGGGCATCCTGCTCGCGGCACGTCCCGACGCACCCCGGTGATGCCGGTCACGATCGGCTGGCCGCGGCGCTCATCGCCCGGCCGGTCGCTCTTTTCCACCCGCCAGCCTTTCCAGCCATCGGGCCATACCGTAGCATCCAAGCCGGACGACGGGCCCCTCGCGGCCGTCTCTTATGTGCCAGTATCTATATGTGCCAGTATCTATATGTGCCAGGACGAGGAAGACCGATGGCCGACCCGAAGCCCACTGCACTGCCCGAGCGCCGGCGCGGCTCCGGCGTCAAGATGGTGTACGATCTTCTGCGCGACGAGATCCTCGACCTGAAACTCGCCCCCGGCAGCCCGGTGGACGAGGTGCAACTGGCGGAGCGGTTCAAGATGTCGCGCACGCCGATCCGCGAGGCGCTTGTCCGTCTGGCCGGCGAGGGGCTGATCGAAACCCTTCCGAACCGCTCGACCATGGTGTCGAACATCGATTTCCTCAATCTCAGCACCTTCTTCGATGCCCTGGTGCTGATGTACCGCGTCACCACGCGGCTGGCGGCGCAGAACCATCGGCCGGAAGATCTGCCGATCATCCGCGGCCATCATCAGGATTACGCGGCGGCGGTGGAAGCGCGTGACGCGCTGGCGATGATCGCCACCAATGCGGCGTTTCACGCCGCCATCGCCGAAGCGGGGCGCAACCCCTATTTCACCGCACTTTTCCGGCGGCTGCTCGACGAGGGGCGGCGCATTCTCCGCCTGTATTACCGCTCTTATGACGAGCAGTTTCCCCAGCGCTTCGTCGATGAACATGCCGAGATGATCGCCACGATCGAAGCGCGCGACGTCGAGCGGGCCGACCAGCTGGGCAAGGCTCATGCCGAGCAGATCGTGGCCCAGGTGCAGAAGCTGTTCGCCCGGAATGGCGGGCTCGACATCCCGCTCTGAGTTTGCATTTTCTTTGTCGACAAGAAAAATGCAAACTGCCATCATGACCTTGGCAGAAGGGGAGGACAGCTGCGTCCTGCCGGCGGACTGCCCGACCGAACGGCTGGAAGGAGACGAAGGTGACGGCGAAGATTTTCTCCGGCGTGATCCCCGCCCTGATGACCCCCTGTACGCCCGACCGGAGGCCGGATTTCGCCGCGCTGGTCCGCAAGGCCCGGCAGCTGATCGATGCCGGCATGTCGGCCGTGGTCTATTGCGGCTCCATGGGCGACTGGCCGCTGCTGACCGATGCACAGCGCATGGAAGGTGTCGAGCGCCTGGTCGCGGCCGGGATTCCGGTGATCGCCGGCACCGGCGCCGTCAACACGGCCTCTGCGGTTGCACACGCCGCCCATGCGCAGAAGGTGGGCGCGCAGGGGCTGATGGTCATTCCCCGCGTGCTGTCGCGCGGCACGGTCGTCGCGGCGCAGCGGAACCACTTCAAGGCCATTCTGTCCGCGGCGCCGGATCTGCCGGCGGTGATCTATAACAGCCCCTATTACGGCTTCGCCACGCGCGCCGATCTGTTCTTCGCCCTGCGCGCCGAACATCCCAATCTCGTCGGCTTCAAGGAATTCGGCGGCCCGGACGACATGCGTTATGCGGCCGAGACCATCACCAGCTGCGACGACGACGTCTCCCTGATGATCGGTGTCGATACCTGCGTGTTCCATGGCTTCGTGAATTGCGGTGCCACAGGTGCCATCACCGGCATCGGCTGCGTGCTGCCGAAGGAAGTGCTGCACCTCAGCAACCTTGCCCAGGCGGCGGCGAAGGGTGATGCCGATGCCCGGCAGCGCGCGCTCGAGCTGGAATCGGCGCTGGGCGTGCTCTCGTCCTTCGATGCAGGGCCGGATCTCGTTCTGTATTTCAAGTACATGATGGTCCTGAAGGGCGATGGCGAATACGCGCTGCACTTCAACGAAACCGACGAACTCACCGAAAGCCAGCGCGGCTACGTCACCGCCCAGCTGAAACTGTTCGATGCCTGGTATGCCGAATGGAGCCGGCTTCCGGGGGCCGTGCAGACATACAGGGCGTGACGGAGAGCCGTCCCGCCCCTTTGAACGGCCCTCCCTCCGGAGGGCCTTTTTATGGACCCGTCGCCACCGGGGGCCTGTCCGCGCATGGATAAGGAAGGAAGGTGGATCCCCGCCTACGCGGGGATGACGGGACAGGGTTCTCAGGGACGATGGCGCCATCCTGCCCGCCCGCAAACCGTTGCTGCAGCACGAGGGCAACACCGTTCCTGAAAAAAAAAGAAGCCGTCATCCCCGCGCAGGCGGGGATCCACCTTCGGCGTCGCCACCCTGCTGGTGTACGCCCGCATCAGATCCGGTGAAGCGGTACAAGTGCCTGTTCTGCCAGCCGGATTTTTTCTCGAAGCTTATATATTTTTTGTATTTTTCTTGTATCCTGAATAGGGGGTTTTCGCCGTTCGGCGTGGGAGGGGCCTTCGCCGGCGAGGATCACTGCTGATGGGAGACAACAGTGAACAAGGCTTCAATTTTCGCTGTCGGACTGATGGCCGCTACCGCCCTGGGGGGCACGGCGCATGCGGACAAGCTGGACGACATCATCGGCTCGGGCACGCTGCGCTGTGCGGTGGTGCTGGACTTCCCGCCGATGGGGTCGCGCGATGCGAACAACACGCCGATCGGCTTCGACGTCGACTATTGCAACGATCTGGCGAAGGCGCTGGGCGTGACCGCCGAGATCGTCGAGACGCCGTTCCCTGAGCGGATTCCGGCGCTGATGTCGGGCCGTGTCGATGTCGGCGTCGCCTCGACCTCGGATACGCTGGAACGGGCGAAGACCGTCGGCATGACCATCCCGTATTTCGCCTTCGAGATGGTGGTCACGGCCAACGGCAAATCGGGCGTGACGTCCTATGACGGCATGAAGGGCAAGGTGGTGGGCGCCACCGCCGGCACCTACGAGGCGATCGCGCTCGAGAACCAGGTGAAGGCCTGGGGGGAAGGATCCTTCCGGCCCTATCAGACCCAGGCCGATGTTTTCCTGGCGCTGGCCCAGGGCCAGATCGATGCCACAGTCTCCACCTCGACGGTGGCGCAGGCGAATGTGAAATCGGGCAAGTTCGCCGGGCTGTCGGTGGTCGGCAGCGCGCCCTTCGACACCGATTACGTCGCGCTGTTCACCAACCGCGAGGAGTACGGCCTGATCAACTATCTGAACCTGTTCATCAATCAGCAGGTCCGCACCGGCCGCTATGCCGAACTCTACGAAAAATGGGTGGGCGGCCAGGCGCCGGATCTCACCGTCGGCAGCGTCTATCGCTGATTGACCCGGCCCGGCCGTGGCGGCCGGCACATGCCGGCGCCACGGCGTCCGTCAGGAATGTGACCTGCTTCAGGTCCGGGAGACGGGGATGTTCACCTATACGTTCCACTGGAACCAGGCGCTTAAAGCGCTGCCGCAGATGCTCGACGGCGCGCTGGTCACCCTTCAGATCGCCGTGCTGTCGATGGCGATCGGTCTGGTCTGCGCCATCGCGCTGACGGCCTTTCGCCTGTCGGGCAACCGGTCGCTGTCGGCGGTGGCGGCGGTCTGGGTCGAGATTGCCCGCAACACGCCGGCGCTGTTTCAGATCTATATGGCGCATTTCGGCCTGGGCAATTTCGGCATCCATCTCAGCCCCTATGCAGCGCTTCTGGCCGGCATCGCCTTCAACAATGCCGGCTATCTGGCCGAGAATTTCCGCGGCGCCCTGAAAGCCATCCCCGAGACGCAGACCCGCACCGGGCGCTCTCTGGGCATGACCCCGGTGCAGACCTTCCGCTTCATCGTGCTGCCGCAGATGCTGCGCATCGGCTATCTGCCTGCGACCAATCAGATGATCTGGGCGATCCTGATGACCTCGCTGGGCGTCACGGTCGGGATGAACACGGATCTGGCCGGCGTGACCCAGGATCTGAACGCGCGGTCCTTCCGGACCTTCGAATTCTTCGCCATCGCCGCGGTGATCTACTACCTGATCGCCAAGCTCGTGACCCTGGCCGCCCGGGCGCTCGCCTGGCGCCTGTTCCGCTACTAGGAGGGCCGGAGATGTTCGATACCGCCCTGACCTGGAACGATCTGGCCTTCCTCGGCCAGGGGGCCCTGATGACCCTGGCCGTGACCGCCGTCTCCGTGGCCGCGGGCACGGTGATGGGGATCCTCTTCGGCGTGATCCGCTTTCAGGCCGGACCGGTCTGGTCCCTGCCGCTGACGGTCTTTCTCGACATCTTCCGGTCGGTGCCGCTGCTGATCCAGCTGGTGCTGGGCAATGCCCTGCAGTCGATCGCAAAGCTGGGCTGGCCGCCGTTTACCACCTCCTGCGTGGTGCTGTCGCTCTATACCGCCGCCTATTGTACCGAGATCGTTCGCGGCGGCATTGCCGCCGTGCCCATGACCACCCGCCGCGCCAGCCGGTCGCTGGGGATGACCTGGTGGCAGGATATGCGCCACATCGTGGCGCCGCTGGCGGTGCGGGTGTCGATCCCGGCCTGGATCGGGCTCACGCTCGGCGTCATGAAGGATTCGGCGCTGGTGCTGTGGCTTGGGCTGATCGAACTGCTGCGCGCCTCGCAGATCCTGGTGACCCGCCTGCAGGAACCGTTGTTCATCCTGCTGATCTGCGGCGTCATCTACTTCATCATAAGCTTCCCGATTGCCAGGCTCGGCGGCTATCTCGAAAGACGGTGGTCCCCCTATGATTGAGATTGAAAACGTCCGGAAGTCCTTCGGCAGTCTGGAGGTGCTGAAGGGCATCGACCTCACCGTCGACAAGGGCGAGGTGGTGACGATCATCGGGGGGTCGGGCTCGGGCAAATCCACCCTTCTCGCCTGCATCAATGGTCTGGAGCCGATCAATGCGGGCGTGATCCGCATCGACGGCACCCGGGTTCATGACCGGTCGACGGATCTGAACCGGCTGCGCCGCAAGGTCGGCATCGTCTTCCAGCAATGGAACGCCTTCCCGCATCTGACGGTGCTGGAGAATGTGATGCTGGCGCCGCGCAAGGTTCTGGGCCTGTCCCGGCAGCAGGCCGAAGAGATCGCGGTCCGGCAGCTCACCCATGTCGGGCTCAGCGAGAAGCTGTCGGTCTATCCGAACCGCATGTCCGGGGGGCAGCAGCAGCGCATGGCCATTGCCCGCGCGCTCGCCATGTCGCCCGAATACATGCTGTTCGACGAGGTGACCTCGGCGCTCGATCCCATGCTGGTCGGCGAGGTGCTCGACACGCTCAAGATGCTGGCCGAAGAGGGGATGACGATGATCTGCGTGACCCACGAGATGGGGTTTGCACGCGACGTCTCGGATCGGGTCGCCTTCTTCCATCAGGGGGTGATGGCGGAGATCGGCCCCCCCGATCAGATCTTCGGCGCGCCCCGGCAGCCCGAGACCCAGGCCTTTCTGGGGAGTGTGCGCTGATGACCGGGCCGGAGGTCGTCGTCATCGGGGCAGGGGTGATCGGCCTTTCGGCGGCGATTGCCGTTCAGGTGCGGGGCTTTCCGGTCACGGTGCTCGACCGCGAGGGGCCGGCGGCCGGTGCCTCGGCCGGCAATGCCGGCGCCTTCGCCTTCACCGATATTCTGCCGCTCGCCTCGCCCGGCATTCTGCGCAAGGCGCCCGGATGGCTGCTCGACCCGCTCGGGCCGCTTTCAATTCCGCCGGCCTACGCGCTCAGGATCGCGCCCTGGATGTACCGTTTCTGGCGGGCCTGCGCGCCGGCGCGCGTCGCCACCGCCACCGATGCGCAGGCGGCCCTGATGGATCTCTCCCGCGCCGAGCTGGAACCCTTCCTGCAACAGACCGGCACGCGCGGCATGTTGCGCAAGGACGGCAACCTCCAGGTCTATGAAAGCCGCGCCGAATTCGAAGCCGCGCGTCCCGGCTGGGCGGCACGCGAACGGCATGGCATCGACTTCCACCATCTGGATGCGGCGGGGATGGCGGCGATCCAGCCGGGGCTCTCGTCGCGCTTCACCCATGGAACCTTCACCCCCGGCTGGTACTCCATCGCCGACCCCCGGCTCTACACCCTGGCGCTCGCCGATCATCTCAGGGAGCGGGGCGGCCGGATCGAGCGGGCCGAGGTCACCGCACTCCGGCCCGAGGCGGCGGGTGTCGGGATCGTCACGGCCGATGGGGCGGTGCGGCGCGCAGCCCGGGTGGTGCTTGCCGCCGGTGCCTTCTCGCATCGCATCGCCCGCAGCATCGGCGACGTCATCCCGCTGGAGACCGAGCGCGGCTACAACACCACCCTGCCGCCCGGCGCCTTCGATCTCAGAACCCAGATCACCTTCGGCGGGCATGGGTTCGTGATCAGCCGCCTGTCCACCGGCATCCGCGTCGGCGGCGCGGTCGAACTCGGCGGGCTGGATCTGCCGCCCGATTACCGGCGGTCGCGGGCCATGCTCGGCAAGGCGCAGGCCTTTCTCCCCGGGCTCGTCGCACAAGGGGGCGTCGAATGGATGGGCTTCCGGCCGTCCTTGCCCGACAGCCTGCCGGCGATCGGCCGGGCCGGCAGCGAACCGCGCGTGATCTATGCCTTCGGCCACGGCCATCTCGGCCTCACCCAATCGGCCGGGACCGCCCGGCTGGTCGCCGACCTGCTGACCGACGAACCACCGCCGATCGATCTCTCGCCCTTTTCGCCCCACCGCTTCTGACAGAGTGAACGCCATGGCCTGCTTCACATTCTCGTGCATCGACGGGCATACCTGCGGCAACCCGGTCCGCCTGGTCTCGGGCGGCGGCCCGCGCCTCGAAGGGGCGACCATGCTTGAAAAGCGGGCGCATTTCGTCAGGGACTACGACTGGATCCGCACCGGGCTGATGTACGAGCCGCGCGGCCACGACATGATGTCGGGCGCTATCCTCTACCCGCCGACCCGGCCGGATTGCGATGTGGCGGTGCTGTTCATCGAAACCTCCGGCTGCCTGCCCATGTGTGGCCATGGGACGATCGGCACCATCACCATGGGCGTGGAGAACGGCCTGATCACCCCGCGGGCGCCGGGCCGGCTGTCGATCGATGCCCCGGCTGGCAAGGTCGACATCACCTACCGGCAGGAAGGGCGTTTCGTCGAAGAGGTGCGCCTGACCAATGTCCCGGCCTTCCTCTATGCCGAGGGTCTGACGGCAGAGGTCGAGGGGCTGGGCGAGGTGGTGGTCGACATTGCCTATGGCGGCAACTTCTACGCCATCGTCGAGCCGCAGACGGCCTTCCGCGACATCGCCGATCACACCGCCGGAGAGCTGATCGGCTGGAGCCCGAAGCTCAGGGCCGCCCTCAACGAAAAATACGAGGTCGTTCATCCGGAGCATCCCGAGATCCGCGGCCTCAGCCACATCCTGTGGACAGGGGCGCCGACGCAGCCGGGCGCCCATGCGCGCAACGCGGTCTTCTATGGCGAGAAGGCCATCGACCGCTCACCCTGCGGCACCGGCACATCGGCGCGGATGGCCCAGCTCGTCGCGAAGGGCAGGCTGAAGGTCGGCGACGATTTCGTCCATGAATCGATCATCGGCTCGCTGTTCAACGGCCGGGTGGAAGCGGCGGCCACGGTTGCCGGGCGGGAGGCCATCATCCCCTCGGTCGCGGGCTGGGCGCGCATGACCGGCATCAACACGATCTTCATCGACGACCGCGACCCCTTCGCCCATGGCTTCGTCGTCAGATGACGGGGAGGGGGCAGGGATGCGTCTGCGATCGAGGATGAACCTCTCGGCCTGACAACAAGGAAGCTGACTGATGGTGAAACCCGCATCCAGGGCCGGGGCGCGCCCGCCTGTGCGCTCCGCCGTCGTCCGGGCGATCGTGGCTGCCTCGGAAGGCGTGCTCGTGGTTGAGAAGGTGCTGGTCGCGATGCTGATGGCATTGCTTCTTGGCCTGATCCTTCTGAACGTCGGCACCCGCTATGCGGGATCGTCGCTCTACTGGGTCGACGAGGCTGCGGTCTATGCAATGGTCTGGCTGACCTTCCTCGGCGGGTCGGCCCTGACCCGGCTGCGGCTCGATTTCGCCATGACCCTGGTCAGCGACAGGCTGTCGGCGGCGAATGCGACACGGCTGAAGGCGCTCGCCCATGTCATCGCCTGTCTGTTTTCGCTCGGCCTCGCGGTCATGTGCTGGAACTGGATGGATCCGCCGGGTATTGCGGCGGCCGGTTTCGATGCGCGGAGCTATGCCGGCGACAGCTTCAATTTCCTCTACACCGAATACACCCAGACGCTCGAATGGCCGGTATGGATGATCAGCCTGGTTATTCCGATCTTCTCCGTGACCATGACCCTCCATACGCTGGCCAATATCGTGGAGGAAATCGGCCTGTCGCCGAAGAGACTGCACCCCGGCTTCGGTTCGGCGGACGGGGTCAATTGAGATGATCACATCCGCGGCCTTTCTTCTCGTCATGCTCGTCGGCGTTCCCATCGGGCTGTGCCTGTGCATTGCCGCCGCCGTCTATATCTGGGCCAGTGGCGACACGCTGCTGTTTCAGACCTTTCCCGCACAGCTCTTCGGGGGCGTCGACAATTACGGTCTGATTTCGATCCCGCTGTTCGTCTTCATCGGCGAGGTGATGAATGGCGGCGGAATCACGCGACGCATCATCAACATGACGATGGCGCTGATCGGGGCGATGAAGGGCGGCCTCGCCTATGTGAACCTGATCGCCAACATGTTCGTCTCCTCGATCCTGGGCTCGGCCACGGCCCAGGTCGCCATCATGGCGCAGATGATGGTGCCGGAGATGGAAAAGACCGGCTATGACAAGACCTTCGCCGCGGGGCTGACCGCCTATGCCGGCATGCTCGGGCCGATCATTCCGCCGTCGATCATGTTCGTGGTCTATTCGGTTCTGGCGCAGGTGCCGGTGGGCGACATGCTGGCGGCCGGCATGGTGCCGGGCATTCTGCTCACCATCATCTTCTGCACCGTCATCGCCGGCATGGGCTGGTTCGTCTACGACTATCCGAGAGGCGAGCGTCTCACGGTCCGCGCGCGGCTGCGGATCATCCTCGGCGCCCTGCCGACGCTCTCGATCCCCATCGTCATCGTGGGGTCGATCCTGTCCGGCATCGCCAATCCGACCGAGGCGGCGGCCGTCGGCGCGGTCGCGGCGATCCTGGTCGGGCGGTTCTGGATCGGTGAACTCTCCGTCGCTCAGCTGCCGCGGATGCTGCTGCGTGCCGGCATCTATTCGGCGGTCGTGCTGATGCTGGTCGCTGCGGCTGGGGTTTTCTCGTGGGTGCTCGTCTACGGCATGGTGCCGCAGCGCGTGGCGGCATGGGTGCAGACGATCGCCACCGACCCGATCACCTTCATGCTGCTCGTCAACGTCATCCTGCTGGTCATCGGCACGGTCATCGACGGCGCGCCGGGACTGATCATGACGGTGCCGATCCTTCTGCCGATCGCGACCGGGATCTATGGCATCGATCCGGTCCATTTCGGCGTGGTCGTCGTCATCAATCTCGTGCTGGGTTTCCTGTCCCCGCCCGTCGGTCTCAGCTTCTTCGTCGCCTCGGCAGTCACGGGGGCGAAGCCCGGCCGGATGTTCGTCGTGACACTGCCCTTCTTCTTCGCGGCCTGCAGCCTGCTGATCCTGCTGTCGATCTTCCCCGCAATATCCACCGCCTTCGTCAGGTAACCGCCGCCCCATCATGCCTCCAGAGGACAGACCCATGACGATCTCGCGCAGGACATTCCTCCGTAACACGACGCTTGCGGCTGCCGGTGCGGCCTCGGTCGGCACGCTGGCGGCACCCAACATCCTGCGGGCGCAGGAGACGAAGACCTTCCGTCTCGGCATCACGACGCCGCCCGGCCATCCGTGGAACAATGCGGCCCTGAAGGTCGGGGAGATGCTGAAGGCCGAAACGAAGGGCCGCCTGGATCTTGCCGTCTTCCCCGCAAATCAGCTGGGCACGGAAGCGGTGATGTTGCAGCAGATGCAGGCCGGTTCGCTCGATTTCGGCTGGATCATGACGGCGGAACTCGGCTCCCGCATCCCATCGATCGCCGCGATCAACGCGCCCTATATCGTCGATTCCACCGCCAGGGTGGCGAAGCTGGTGCGCGATCCCCTGGTGATGAAGATGCTGGATGTCCTGCCCAGGGAAACCGGCACGCTGGGGCTGGCCTGGGGCATCACCACCATGCGTGTCGTGTTCTCTGCCAGGGAAATCGGCGGGCTCGACGATCTGAAGGGCATGAAGCTGCGGATCAACACCACCCCTGCCTATCGCGATTTCTATCAGCTGCTCGGCGCCGCGCCGACGCCGATCCCGACGCCGCAGGTGTTTGATGCCATGTCCAACGGCCAGGTGGACGGGCTTGAGGCCGATCTCGATTTCTCGTGGAATCAGCGCTTCGACAAGGTGTCGAAGACCATGCTGAAGATGAACGCCATCTTCATGCCCTGTGTCGCGCTCGCCTCCGGCCGGGTCTGGAAGGATGTCCCGGCTTCCGACCGCGAGCTTGTCACCCGGCTGACGCGCGAGGCGCTCGACGCCCAGATCGATGCCACCGTCGCCAACGAGGCGCGGCTGCTCGAAGAGTTCCGGAAGGTCATCACGGTGAAGGACGTCCAGGTCGCGGATGCCGGCAAGGTCATTGCCGAGTACGATCAGATCTGGCTGCCGAAAGCCCCGGTTCTGGCCGATCTGCGCGCGCTCGGCGCCACGCTCTGAGGCGCCGGCCCCAGCCATCGGCCCAGGGCATCCGCCTGAAAATAAAGGGGGCCACCCTTCCGGATGGCCCCCTCTCCGTCACACCCCCTTCCCCCGAAGGCGATGTATCGGTCCGGCGGTCACGCGCGCATCACTGCTTCGCGTTGGCGTCCGCCCAGCTCTTCACCAGCTGGTCGTAATCGACCGTCTGGGGCTTTTCCTTCTCGTTCTCGATCTTCAGCTGCGGCGCGATGGTGCCGTTCTTCTTCGCCTGCTCGTTCCAGTAGGCGAGGTCATGTTCGGGGTTCAGCTTGGGGCCGAACTCACCCTGCACGCCGGCGCGCTCCAGCCGGCTCATGACCTTCTCCTGCTCGGCGCAGAGCGAATCCATGGCAGCCTGGGCAGTCTTGGCGCCCGAGGACGCATCGCCGATCGCCTGCCACCACAGCTGGGCCAGCTTCGGATAGTCGGGCACGTTGGTGCCGGTCGGCGTCCACTGCACCCGGGCCGGCGAGCGGTAGAACTCGACCAGGCCGCCCAGTTCCGGGGCGCGCTTGGTGAAGCTCTCGTGGCGGACCGACGAATCGCGGATGAAGGTCAGGCCGACATGGCTCTTCTTCACGTCCACGGTCTTCGACGTCACGAACTGCGCATAGAGCCAGGCGGCCTTGGCGCGGTCGGTGGGGGTAGAGGTCATCAGCGTCCAGGAGCCGGTGTCCTGATAGCCGAGCTTCATGCCTTCCTTCCAGTACACGCCGTGCGGCGAGGGGGCCATGCGCCACTTGGGTGTGCCGTCCTCGTTCACCACCGGCAGGCCCTTCTTCACCATGTCGGCGGTGAAGGCGGTGTACCAGAAGATCTGCTGGGCGATGTGGCCCTGCGCCGGAACCGGGCCCGATTCCGAGAAGGTCATGCCCTGGGCCTCCGGCGGCGCATAGGCCTTCATCCAGTCCAGATACTTCTGGATGGAGTAGACGGCCGCCGGGCCGTTGGTGTCGCCGCCGCGGGCAACGCAGGAGCCGACGGGCTGGCTCTTCTCGTTGACGCGGATGCCCCATTCGTCGACCGGAATGCCGTTGGGCAGGCCCTTGTCGCCATTGCCGGCCATCGACAGCCAGGCGTCGGTGAAGCGCCAGCCGAGCGACGGGTCCTTCTTGCCATAGTCCATGTGGCCATAGACCTTGCGGCCGTCGATCTCGCGGCCGGTGAAGAACTCGGCAATGTCCTCATAGGCCGACCAGTTGACCGGCACGCCCAGATCGTAGCCGTACTTCTGCTTGAACTCGGCCTTGATCGCGGGGTCGCTGAACCAGTCGTAGCGGAACCAGTAAAGGTTCGCGAACTGCTGGTCGGGCAGCTGGTAGAGCTTGCCGTCCGGGGCGGTGGTGAACGACTTGCCCATGAAGTCGTCGATGTCGAGGTTCGGGTTGGTGACGTCCTTGCCTTCGCCCGCCATCCAGTCGGTCAGGTTGCGGACCTGCTTATAGCGCCAGTGGGTGCCGATCAGATCCGAGTCGTTGACCCAGGCGTCATAGAGGTTCTGACCCGTCTGCATCTGGGTCTGAATCTTCTCGACGACGTCACCTTCCTGGATCAGGTCGTGGGTCAGCTTGATGCCGGTGATGGCCGAGAAGGCCGGTGCCAGCACCTTGCTTTCATATTCATGGGTGGTGATCGTCTCCGAGACGACCTTGATCTCCATGCCGGCGAACGGCTTCGCGGCATCGATGAACCACTGCATCTCCTTTTCCTGGTCGGCGCGCGACAGGACCGACTGGTCGCCGATCTCCTTGTCGAGGAAGCTCTTCGCCTCCTCCATCCCGGCCCAGGCCTGGCCGGCAGCCAGCAGCAGCGCCAGCGCTGCCGTGGATGCCATCAGATGCTTCCGCATAAGCTACCTCCCTCTTGATCAGCCGCGGATGCCGGCACGGGGCATCCGTCGTTCGAAGCAAGCCTCGATTGGTCTTCAGTCACCCGCCGCGCAGGGCCCCGGGCAGTGGGGTCACACGAAGCGGAACACAAGGAATGCGTAGATCACCGACAGCCCCGTCGCCCACCACAGGCTGGCATCCACAAGCCCCAGCCAGCCCAGATGGATGAAGGCGCTGCCAAGCAGCGAGATGAACAGGCGGTCGCCGCGCGTGGTTTCGAAGCGCAGCAGGCCGACCTTCGGCGCCCCGCCGGGACGGGCGTATTCCCAGACCCCCATGCCGAGCAGCAGACAGGCGATGACGACGAAGAAGATGACCGTGGGCCAGGTCCAGGCCATCCACGAGAAGTCGAACGACATCGGTGCGGCCTCCCTCAGACGCGGCCCAGGGCAAAGCCCTTGGCGATGTAGTTGCGGACGAACCAGATCACGAGCGCACCGGGGATCAGCGTCAGCACGCCGGCGGCGGCGAGCAGGCCCCAGTCCATGCCCGAGGCCGAGACGGTCCGGGTCATGGTCGCCGCGATCGGCTTGGCGTCGACGGTGGTCAGCGTACGGGCCAGCAGCAGTTCCACCCACGAGAACATGAAGCAGAAGAAGGCCGCGACGCCGATGCCGCTGGAGATGAGCGGCAGGAAGATCTTCCCGAAGAAGCGCGGGAAGGAATAGCCGTCGATATAGGCGGTCTCGTCGATCTCTTTGGGCACGCCCGACATGAAGCCTTCCAGGATCCACACCGCCAGCGGCACGTTGAACAGGCAATGCGCCAGCGCGACGGCGATATGGGTGTCGATCAGCCCGAAGGCCGAATAGAGCTGGAAGAAGGGCAGGGCGAACACGGCCGGCGGCGCCATGCGGTTGGTCAGCAGCCAGAAGAACAGATGCTTGTCACCCAGGAACCGGTAGCGCGAGAAGGCATAGGCTGCCGGCAGCGCCACCGCCACCGAGACCACCATGTTGATGACGACATAGGTGATCGAGTTGATGTAACCCGAATACCAGGACGGATCGGTAAAGATGATCTCATAGTTCCGAAGCGTCGGCTCGGCGGGCCAGAGCGTCAGACCCGAGACGATTTCCTCGTTGGTCTTGAAGCTCATATTGACGAGCCAGTAGAGCGGCAGCATCAGGAACAGGATGTAGAGCGCCGGCACCAGCCAGGACCAGCGGGACTTGGTGCCCCGCTTGCGCATGCGGCGGGCCAGCTGCTCGTCATGGGCCGGCTGTTTGTCGTGGGCCTGGGTGCGTGCGGCGGGCATGGCGGTGGTCGTCATGTCACGTCCTCGCGTCGTAATTGGTCATGACGGTGTAGAACACCCACGACAGCAGCAGGATGATCAGGAAGTAGACCAGCGACATCGCCGCCGCGGGGCCGAGGTCGAACTGCCCGATCGCCATCTTCACCAGGTCGATCGACATGAAGGTCGTCGAATTGCCCGGGCCGCCGCCGGTCACGACGAAGGGTTCGGTGTAGATCATGAAGCTGTCCATGAAGCGCAGCAGCACGGCGATCAGCAGCACGCGATGCATCTTGGGCAGCTGGATGTATTTGAACACCGCCCAGCGCGAGGCCCCGTCGATCTTGGCCGCCTGGTAATAGGCGTCGGGGATCGAGACCAGGCCGGCATAGCACAGCAGCACCACCAGGCTGGTCCAGTGCCAGACATCCATCACCACCACGGTGATCCAGGCCGACAGCGGATCCTGCACATAGTTGTAGGGGATGCCGAGCGATTCCAGCGTATGGCCCAGAAGGCCGATATCGCCGCGGCCGAAGACCTGCCAGATGGTGCCGACCACGTTCCACGGCACCAGCAGCGGCAGGGCCATGGTGACCAGGCAGAACGGCACACCCCAGCCCTTCTTGGGCATGTTGAGCGCGATCAGGATGCCGAGCGGCACCTCGATCGCCAGGATCAGCAGCGAGAAACCGAGGTTCCGGAACATCGAATCCCAGAAGCGCGGCGACTGCAGGATGTCCTTGAACCATTCGGTGCCGGCCCAGAAGAACTGGTTGTTGCCGAACGTGTCCTGCACCGAATAATTGACCACGGTCATCAGCGGGATCACCGCCGAGAAGGCCACCAGCACCAGCACCGGCAGCACCATGAACCAGGCCTTGTTGTTCCAGGTCTTTTCCATGGGCTCAGGCTCCCGTGTCGACGCGCCAGGCGTCGGCATAGAGGTTGATGCCGCGCGGGTCGAAGGTGATCCGCGCCTCGGCCGGGATCTCATCGTCTTCCGGCACCACCGCCGCGATCTCGTGCCCGGCCAGATCGGCATGCACGATGCGGTGGCGGCCGATATCCTCGACCTTGGTGATGGTCGCGGGCAGGCCCGTGCGGCTAAGCCGGACGAATTCCGGCCGCACGCCCAGCTCCAGCTTCGCACCCGGCTTCGTGGCCGGTGCGGCGCCGATGCCGATCGCATGCGTGCCCAGCCGGGCCGTCGCCCCATCCAGGGTCACCGGCAGCACGTTCATGCCGGGCGATCCGATGAAATAGCCGACGAAGGTATGGGCCGGGCGTTCGAACAGCTCGTCCGGCGTGCCGATCTGCACGATCTGGCCCTGATACATCACCACCACCTTGTCGGCGAAGGTCAGCGCCTCGGTCTGGTCGTGGGTGACGTAGATCATGGTGTGGCCGAAGCGCTTGTGCAGCTGCTTCAGCTGGGTGCGCAGCATCCACTTCATATGCGGGTCGATCACGGTCAGCGGCTCGTCGAACAGGATGGCGCTGACGTCGTTGCGCACCAGGCCGCGGCCCAGCGAGATTTTCTGCTTCAGGTCGGCGGTCAGGCCGCGCGCCTTCTTCTTCGCCCGGTCGGCCAGGTCGATCATCTCCAGGATCTCACGGACCCGGGCATCGACCTCCCGTTCGGGCACGCCGCGATTGCGCAGCGGGAAGGCGAGGTTGTCGTAGACCGTCATGGTGTCATAGACCACGGGGAACTGGAACACCTGGGCGATGTTGCGTTCCTCGGTCGAAAGCCCGGTGACGTCGCGGCCGTCGAACAGGATCCGGCCTTCCGACGGGCGCAAGAGCCCTGAGATGATGTTGAGCAGCGTGGTCTTGCCGCAGCCCGACGGGCCGAGCAGGGCATAGGCGCCGCCGTCATCCCAGCGGTGATGCACTTCCTTCAGCGCGTAGTCATCGTCCGACTTCGGCGCCGGGCCATAGGAATGGCGGATATGGTCTAGGTCGATCAGGGCCATGTGTTCCGTCCTCCCCGGCTCAGACCGCTTGCGCCCGGGTGGCGGCGGCAAGCTGCACCGCGCGGCCCGTGGCGTCGAAGAACATCAGGTGACGGGGTTCCAGATACACGTCCAGCGTCTCGCCGATATCGTGATCATGGATGCCGGGGGCGATCATCACCCAGCGTTCCCCGGCGAAATCGACATGCACGAAGCTCTCCGACCCGTTGAACTCGGTCACGAAGGCGCGGGCGGCGAAGTGAACCGCGCCGCTGCCCCCCGGGGTCACCGTCAGGTGATGCGGCCGGAAGCCCGCGGTATAGCTGCCGTCGGGCAGCCGGGTCATGTCGCCCGGCACCGCCAGCGTCTGGCCGTCGGCCAGGCGGAAGACCGCGCCCGCCTTGGTCAGCGCCAGCGTGTTCAGCGGCGGGTCCGAGAAGGTGGTGGCGGTGATCAGGTCGGCGGGGTTGCGGAACACCTCGATCGTCGGGCCGAACTGGGTGATGCGGCCCTCGTGCAGCGTGGCCGTATTGCCGCCCAGCAGCAGCGCTTCCGAGGGTTCGGTGGTCGCATAGACGAAGATCGCGCCCGATTCCTGGAAGATCTTGGGCAGTTCGGTGCGCAACTCCTCGCGCAGCTTGTAGTCCAGATTGGCCAGCGGCTCGTCCAGCAGCACCAGCCCCGCCTTCTTCACGATCGCGCGGGCCAGCGCCGTGCGCTGCTGCTGGCCGCCCGACAGGTTCAGCGGCTGGCGGTCCAGATAGGGGGTCAGCTTCAGCAGCTCGGCGGCCTGGCGGACCTCGCGGTCGATGGTCGCGCGGTCGGCACCGGCCAGACGCATCGGCGAGGCGATGTTGTCATAGACCGTCATCATCGGATAGTTGATGAACTGCTGGTAGACCATCGCGATGTTGCGCTTCTGCACGGGCACGCCGGTCACGTCGCGGCCGTCGAACCAGAGCGTGCCGCGGGTCGGGCGGTCCAGCCCGGCCATCAGCCGCATCAGCGTGGTCTTGCCCGAGAGGGTGGGGCCGAGAAGCACGTTCAGCGTACCGCGCTCCAGTGTAAGCGTGGCCTCGCCGATGTGGGTCTCGTCGCCCACCTGTTTGGAAACGCCTTTGAGTTCAAGCATCGCGGTGTTCCATGTCTCGCGGTCGGCTCGCTTTCGGGACGATGTGGGTCCGGGCTCGGGTCGTCATTCTGCGGCGGCAATGCCGGTGACGGGCAGGCTGTGCATGAAGTCGTCCACGGCTGCCCGCTGGTCTTCCGACAGATGCAGGCCGCGCTTGGTGCGCCGCCACAGAACATCGTCGGCCGTCCGCGCCCATTCGTGGGTCACCAGATAGCGGATTTCGCTTTCGGTCAGATCCGCACCGAAATCGCGCCCCAGATCCGCCTTGCTTCGCGCGGATCCAAGGATCATCCGCGCCCGTGTGCCATACAGCCTCACCAGTCTGCGGCCAAAACCGTCGTCCAGGAAGCCGTATTCGGCACGCAGCCGGGCGACCTCTGACTCGAAACCGGTGGCGGGGAAGTCGCCGCCGGGCAGGGTGGCGGTGGCGGTCCATGCCGGGCCGCGGGCGCCCAGCTCCGCCTCGATCTTCTCCAGCGCCGCCTCGGCCAGGCGCCGATAGGTGGTGATCTTGCCGCCGAAGACGTTCAGCATCGGCGCGCCGTTGCCGGGCGCGTCCGGCCCGTGCTCCACCTTCAGCACATAGTCGCGCGTGGCTTCCTGCGCCTTCGACGCGCCGTCGTCGTAAAGCGGCCGCACGCCGGAATAGGTCCAGACGATGTCCTCGCGCCGCACCGGCTCGGCGAAATACTCGCTGGCCGCGGCACACAGATAGTCAATCTCGCCTTCGGTGATCCGGATGTCCTTCGGGTCGCCCTTGAAATCCTGGTCGGTGGTGCCGATCAGGGTGAAGTCGTCTTCATAGGGGATGGCGAAGATGATCCGGCCGTCGGAATTCTGGAAGAAGAAGGCGCGCGGATCATTGAACTTCGCCCGCACCACGATGTGGCTGCCCTGGACCAGGCGGACATTGCGGACGTCGTTGCGGGCCAGTGTGCCCTGCAGCACCTGATCGACCCAGGGGCCGGCGGCATTGATCAGCATGCGCGCCCGGAAGCTGCGGGTGACGTCGGGGTGGTCGACGCTCTGCACCGTCACCGCCCAAAGCTCGCCCTCGCGCCGCGCCGAGGTCACGCGGGTGCGGACCATCAGCTCCACGCCGCGGGCGGCGGCATCCATGGCGTTCAGCACCACCAGCCGGGCATCGTTCACCCAGCAGTCGGAATATTCGAAAGCGGTTCGGAACAGCGGCTTCAGCGGTTTCGCGGCCGGATCGTTCCGAAGATCCAGCGTGCGCGTGGCCGGCAGCTGCTTGCGGCCGCCGATGTGATCGTAGAGGAACAGGCCCAGCCGCAGCAGCCAGCGCGGTCTCAGCCCCTTGTGATGGGGCAGCACGAAGCGCATCGGCCAGATGATGTGCGGGGCATTGCGCCACAGCACCTCGCGCTCCATCAGCGCCTCGCGCACCAGCCGGAATTCATAATGTTCCAGATAGCGCAGGCCGCCATGGATCAGCTTGGTGGAGCCGGAAGAGGTGCCCGAGGCGAGATCGTTCATCTCGGCCAGCGCGACCGAATACCCGCGCCCGGCAGCATCACGCGCGATGCCGCAGCCGTTTATGCCGCCGCCGATGACGAAAATGTCATGGACCGGATCGCCCGTCACCCGTCTTCCCTCCCCAGGCTTTCGCATCGCAGCATTCTCTGTGCCGCTCGAAAGTCTGTGAAGCGTAATGTGAAGGTAATACGAATGTCAAACGAAACTCGCGGCGCGCCGGCCGCGTGTGCGGGTCGGTGCGATATGCGCGTTGGTGATGACAGGCGCGCAAACCCATGCAACCATCCGGCATATGTCACGTCATTTTCGGGCGAGAGCCGCCCGGACATGACCGTTTCGCGGGAAAGTCCTCCATGTCAGCCGCCTTCAGACCGTCCGACGTCATCACTGCCCGTTTCGAACTCTCGGCGCCGATGTTCTCGGGCCAGGAGGGCGACAAGGGCCCGGCCGAAATCCGCCCGACCGAAATCAAGGCCGCGCTGCGCTTCTGGTGGCGCGCGCTCGCCTGGGGGCGCGGCGTGCGCACGCTTCAGGCGCTGAAGGAACAGGAAGACCTCCTGTTCGGCGCGGCGGCGGATGAGGGCCGGAACGGCGCCGGCGGGCGGGGGCAGGGGGCGTTTCTGTTGCGGGTGCGGATGAAGCACAACGCGGGGGAGATTCAGTCACCCCCTGAGCCCGGGCTGAAGTATGTCGGATATGGCCTCTGGAACAAAAATAAGTGGGCGCGCCCCAGTCTTAAAGAGGGTTCGGTCTTTTCGGTTGAGATTCTGCCGAGATGGATCACCTGTAAAACCGGCCGGCGATCACTCATGGATGAAGACCAACAGTCGCAGATTACCGATGCTCTGAAACTGTTCGGGCTCGTCGGTGGGGTAGGAGGGCGTGTTCGCCGTGGCTTCGGGAGCGTGACGCTGACCGCCTTGACCCATAAAGGAGAGGCTTGCTTTACCAGGCCGAAGAATTTGCAAGAATATTGTCAGATTCTGAAAAAACTCGTGACGGACAATGCAGCGCGCGGCCCCGAGAGTAACGGCGATGTGCCTCAGTGGACGGCTTTCTGGCCAGGGTACGAGGACCGCCGGGGGACAGTTTGCACGATCGTTCATTTCGATAATGCTTGGCTCAATAAAATCGGAGATAACGCTGCGCGGTTGAATTTGAATAATGACCCGCTGGTGCTGCTGGATTGTGTTGGGGGTGCCTTTCAACAATACAGAAGCTGGGGGCGCAACGGAAATATTGCATATAAAGGCTTGAGGTCGTGGAGGCAGTTTCAGGCGGATCATGATGTATCGAAAGGAGAAAAGGTTGAGCTTCCGGTTCGAAGCATATTTGGCCTCCCTCATCCTTACAGAAAAGCCTTTCGAGTTGTGCCCGTTTTGGAGAAAAAAGGAAAAGATAGGCGGGCAAGTCCTCTTTTCATCCACATCCATAAAATAGGTACAAAATATATCTGCATTATGAATATATTTACGGGCCAATTCTTGGAAGAATCAGAGAAGATAAAAATCGAGAGTGATGTGCATGGCAAGGAAGAGAAGCTGGCATTTGATCAGAATGATCTGGATTTTGATGTGATCCTTGGTCTCCTTGGCATGTCAGATTCCAGACGGTATCGAACGCCTTTTGAAGTAAGCAAGGGCGGTTTGATTTTTGATGGGAAGACGGATCGATGACCGGGGGTGTAATGAAACACGTCATCCTCTCCATCACCCCCGTCCAGGAATTCGTCGGCCAGGCGCGCCGCACCCGTGATCTCTGGGCCGGATCCTATCTTCTGTCCTGGCTGTCGGCGCAGGCGATGGCGGCGGTGAAGGAGGCAGGCGGGGAGATCGTCATGCCGCAGGTGGACGACGATCCGATGATCAGGCTTCTGATCCACCGCAATGGGGTGACACCGCCGGTCGTCGGATCACTGCCCAACCAGTTCACCGCACGCCTGCCCGTGGGTGTGGGGCCTGAGATCTGCCGCGAGGCCGTCCAGGATGCCTGGGGAAAGCTTGCCGAGGCGGTCTGGTGCAAGTTCGTCAAACCGGTCAAGGAGCTTTCCAACTTCCCCGACCTGTCCGCGGTCTGGACGCAGCAGATCAAGGGGTTTTGGGAAATCGCCTGGGTGGTCGTGCCGCCGGTCGACGGTGAGGACGAGCGGCAGACCCTGAAGCGCGCCGGCGACCTGCTGCGTCGGCGCAAGCTCTGGCGCAGCCATCTGCTGCCGGATGAATACGCCACGCTTGGCCGCGAGGGCGGCGATCATTGCCAGCTGATGCCCGACTGGCGGGAACTGTCGGGTTATGCGCGGGCGAGCCATGCGGACAAGCAGGATGACTTCTGGGCGGAGCTTCGCAATCGACCGGGCAACTCCGTCCAGATTACGGATGGCGAACGCCTGTGCGCGCCGGCTCTGGTCAAGCGCCTGTTTCCGATTCTGATGCCGAACGTGCTGCGGGACACGATCGGCTGGGTGCCTGGCAACGACGGCGGCGAGATCCGCTCCTGGCCCTCCACCCGCTATATGGCGGTGCTGCCCTGGCTTCGGCGGGTCGCGAACCGGCAGGACGCGAACAAGCCGTTTATCGACCGGCTTAGGGCGTAGACTCATAAGCTCAGGCACCAGATCCTCGCGGCCACGAGCTTGACGGCGGCGAGATAGTTCTCCGGTCGCTTGTCGTAGCGAGTGGCGAT
>MDTG01261714.1_pt1 | contig 24579 bp, 17 predicted proteins | sample 811421 | NCBI WGS metagenome assembly MDTG01 (sample SAMN05326645, study PRJNA326480) | marine metagenome | isolation source: seawater | place: Pacific Ocean: South East | collected 2011 | reverse complement strand
TCGCGCGCGCCGCCGCCACTGGCCCGAGCACGGGCCCGCCTGCGTGCAGCCGCTCCAGCTCCTCGACCACGTGCAGCGCCGTGCTGTAGCGATCGGGCGCCTGGCGCGCGCAGAGCCCGCGCGTCAGGTAGGCCAGGTCCGCGCTGACGGGCGCGACCTCGCGCAGGTCGGCGGGCTCGCCGTGGATCCGCTTGCTGAGGATCTTCAGCGCCGAGTCGCCCTTCTCGACGAAGGGCACCTGTCCGCTGGCCATGAAGTGCACGCAGAGGCCGAGCGAGTAGAGGTCGGAGCGGCTGTCGACGTCCTCCGAGAGGGCCTGCTCGGGCGACATGTAGCGCGGCGTCCCGAGGACCGCCCCCGCCATGGTCAGGGCGGTCTCGCCGTCGTCCTCGCGCTTGGCCAGGCCGAGGTCCGCCAGGAGCGGGCAGCCGTCGGCCTCGCGGACCAGCACGTTGTCGGGCTTGACGTCGCGGTGGATCAAGCCCCGCTCGTGGACGGCGGCCAGGCCGCGGGCCAGGCCGTAGGTCAGCTCCAGGATCCGGGCCTCGGGGAGGGGGCCGCCCTCCTTGACGATCGCCTCCAGCGAGGCGCCGTCGACGAACTCGAAGGCGATGTAGTGCGTGCCGTCGACCTGGCCCGCGTCGAGGACGCCGACCACGTTGGGGTGGCGCACCGCCGCGGCCGAGCGCGCCTCGCGCAGGAAGCGCGTCACGAAGGTCGGGTCGCGCTCGGCGAGCTCGGGCGGGAGCAGCTTGAGCGCGACCTGGCGCCCGAGGCCCTCCTCGAGGGCGAGCAGGACCTGGCCCATGCCGCCGCGGCCCAGCTCTCGCTGGATCCGGTAGGGCCCGAAGGTGTCGCCGATCGAGACGCTCACGCTCCCCACGCTACCGGCACGTGGTCGGAATGTCTGGGGCGCGACGGGCTGGGAGGAGCGCGCTCAGCGCTGAGCGTTGCGCTGGGCCCGCGCCCGCCGGAAGGCCCAGGCTCCCTTGGCGGGGAAGGCGCCGGGCTGGCGGGCCTCGACCTCCTTCCAGAGCTGGTCGGCCTCCACGAAGCGGCGCGTGAAGTAGGCGGCGAGTCCGGCGACGCGCAGGGCGTTGACCTGGTTCGGGCCTTCGACCTGGGCGGCCTCGCTCAGGCAGCGGTAGGCCTCCTCGGGGTCCCCGCAGTAGAGCCAGGCCAGCCCGAGCTGGAGGGGGTCGACCTCGGCCTTCAGCTGCTGGAGGCGCAGCAGGCAGGTCAGGGCCTCGAAGGCGTGCAGGTCTCGCAGCGCGGCGGGGGTCGCCGAGTTGGGCAGGAAGCGCTTGACCTCGGCGCGGAGCGCGGCGACGTCCTCGCTGACCCCGAAGAACGAGAGGTGGCCCTGAACGAGGGCTCGCTGGGCGGGCTGGCTGAGGGTCGGGAAGGCGCGCCAGGTCTGGAAGCCCCGCGCCGCCGCGGTGCCCCGCAGTCGCTTGCGATCGAGGCTGGTGTGGACGTTGACTCCGTAGTAGCCCGCGAAGGCCTCGGCTGACTCCTCGCCCTGGCCCGAGGTGGCCAGCCCCTCCGCGATCAGGAGGACCGCCCGGTTGCGGACCAGGCCCGAGGTGGCGAGGCTCAGCTCCTTGAGCTCCTTCTCCAGACTCGCCGCCTGGGCGCCCGCGCGCTGGGCGCGCCCCGCCCGACCGATCCGCGCGTAGTCGGACTCCTCGTCCTCGCGCTCCTTCAGGCCGGAGTCCTCGCCGCTGACCTCGAGCGTCTTCAGCAGCACGTCGCTGAAGCGCGGGTAGGGGAAGGGCTGGCCCGTCGAGCCAAGCCCGACCACGAGCCACACTTCATAGTCGCCGCTCGCGAGCCCGGCTTCGATCCGAACCGGCGCGCCGTCGAGGCTGGCGCTCAGGTGGCCTTCCCCGTCGTAGGCGAGCTCGAGCTCGACCTCTTCGTCGCGCGCTCCCTCTGAGCGCCAGCCCAGCTCGATCTGTGACTTGTCGCTGCTGAAGCGCGCGCCCCACTGAACCTCGCCCTCGTGAGCGCGGCCCTTGAAGGTCAGCTCGCTCACGCCGGGGCCGCGGTTGGAGCGTCGCGGGAGGTCCGCCTTCCCTTCGGGGGGCTTGCGCAGCTGGAGCGAGATCACCCCCTCGATCCCCATGTAGTGGATCGCCAGCTTGGCGCGCACGCGCAGCGGCCCCCGCCGGTAGTGCAGGGGCAGGACCAGCTTGGGGCCGTAGCCGTCGTAGCCGCGCAGGCGCAGGCCCTGCGGGCTGAGGTGCAGCGAGATCGCCTCCTCGACCCGGAGCCCTGGCAGCCGCTCCAGGTCGCTGAAGGTCTGCGCGTCGACGACGAGGCGCGTCTGCTTCGCCGTCGGGGTCGCGCTGGGCTGGGGCGTCGGAGTGGCTGCGCTGGCGACGGGCGTGGGCGTGGGCGTCGGCGCGGCCGGTCCGCCCTGGAGCACGAGGGCCGTGGCCGCGGCGACTCCCGCGCAGCCCAGGAGCGACACGGCGACCAGCAGGCGGTTGCGACCCACCCAGCGCGCGAAGGCCGAGCGGCGCTTGGCCTGGACCCCTTCGCCGTGCGGACCGAGGAAGGCCTCGAGGTCGGCGACCAGCTCGCTCGCCGTGCGGTAGCGCTCGTCGAGCGGCTTCTCGAGGCACTTGAGCACGATCGCCTCGAGGGTCGGGTCGATGCTAGCCACGATGCTGCGCGGCGCCGGAGGCTCCTCGGCGAGGACCTTCGAGATGATGTTGACCACGCTGGCGCCCGAGAAGGGGGGCTGCCCGCAGAGCAGGGTGTAGAGGGTCGCGCCCAGGCCCCACACGTCGCTGTGGGGGCCGATCTCGTGCTTGGCGCCGCTGGCCTGCTCGGGCGGCATGTAGGCCGGGGTGCCCATCACCTCGCCGGTCTTGGTCAGGCCCTGGCTGTGCTCGAGGTTCTTGGCGAGCCCGAAGTCGAGCAGCTTGGGCTCGCCCGCGCTCGTGACCAGGACGTTGCTCGGCTTGAGGTCGCGGTGCAGGATCCCCTGCTTGTGGGCGTACTCGACCGCCCTGGCCAGGGCGAGCGTGATCTCGGCCGCCTCCGCGGAAGGGAGGGGCCCGTCGCGCTTGAGCCGGTCCTTGAGGGTCTCCCCCTCGAGGTACTCCATGGCCATGAAGTGCCGGCCCTCCGCGTCCCGGCCGACGTCGAACACGCAGGCGATGTTGGGGTGGGAGAGGCGGGCCGACTCCTTGGCCTCGACCAGGAAGCGCTGCACGAGCGCCGAGTCGTCGCCGGCGTTGAGGTCGAGCAGGAGCTTGAGGGCCACCCGCCGGTCGAGGGTCTCGTGCTGGCCTTCGTAGACGATCCCCATTCCGCCTCGGGCGATCGCGCGGACCAGCCGGTAGGGGCCGACGAGGTCGCCCGGCTCGGGCAGCTCGGACTGCTTGCGCTGGGCGTTGGCGAAGCTCGAGGCGCTCAGGTCGGTGCCCCAGCCCCCGGAGGTCGAGCCCGTGACCCCGGTCAGGGGCTGGCCCGGTCCGGGCACTCCGGCGCCGGAGAGGGTCGGAGCGTTGGGGTTCTGGGGGTTGGGGCTGTGGGCGTGGGCGGTCTGGGCCGCGATCGCGCTCCGGCTGAAGCCGGCGCTCCCCGGCGGCTGGAGGTTCGTCCGGTTGAAGGCCGCGGTGGGCGGGCGCTGCGCGGGCGGGAGCTGCAGCACCGTCGCGTCGGAGGTCCCCTGCCGAGCCTGGGCGGCCAGGTAGACCTGGCGGAGCTCGGCCTGCTGGGCCGGCGTCAAGAGGCCCGCCAGGAGCGGGAGCAGGGTCGTCGGCTGGCCCTGCTGGCGCAGCTGGGCCTGGTGCGCCAGGGCCTGGTCGATCTGCTCCCGGCGCAGGTAGCCACGCTGCACCGCGACGTCGACCACGGTCTGCTCCGGGTTGATCTGCATCAGCGAGGGCGATCCACCGGGAGGGTGGGCAGCGAGCGCGCCGAGCCCGGCGTGTTGCAGTCGCCCCGCACGACCGACTCCCGCAGGCGGCGGTCGTGGGCCAGCCAGCCCTCCGCGACATCGGCGGGCACGCCGCAGGCAGCCAAGGTCTCTTCGAGCAGCTTGAGGCGCCGCGCGAAGTGACCCTCACGGATCGGGTGCTTGGAGTGCGCCGCGCCGATCGGTCGGCCGGTGTAGCCCGCCGGACCGCCGAGGTGGGTCCGGGCCAGCTCACGCTCGTGGAGCTTGACGCGCGCGAGGTCGACGCCGTCGAAGAAGAAGCCGATCATGAGGTCGGCGGCGACGGCTTCGACGAAGCGATCCACGATCCGGGTCAGCTCCTCCTCGCCGCCCAAACGCTCGTAGGGCGAAAGCTCGCTCATAGCGCCTAACTCTAGCGCGGAACCAGCCACATCGCGCGGATTCCGCCCGCCAGAGTCCCCGGGGGATGCCTGCCTCGAAGCCGCCCAGGGCGCGGCTTGGGGCGCGCTCGGCGCCGCACGCCGGGATCCGAGCGGATCCAGGGCGGGCGGCTGGCGCACGCTCGGCGGGGTGACGGTGACGCTGACGCCCCGGGGCGCTACCCTGGAGGCATGCTCGCTCCCCGCGACCGGGCCCTCCTGTCGGCGGCCGTTCAGCGGGGCTTCTTGCCCCCCGCCGAGGCCGAGGCTCTGGCTACGCGCTATGCGGGCCCCGCGGGCGGGATCCTGGAGGCGCTGCTCCAGACCGGTCGCCTGAGCGCGGCGCAGGCGAACGCCCTGCGCGCTCCCTCGACCCTGACCCCCGGCTCGACGGCGCCCGGCTCGACGGCGCCCGGCTCGACGGCGCCCGGCTCGGCCGCTCAGAGCGGCACCGACCGCTACCGCCCCGGGTCGAGCGCGTCCTCGGGCTCGAGCGTCCCTCCCGGCTCCACGCCGGGCTCGGACTCGGGCTTCGCGCCTCGCGGCTGGAACCCAGGCAGCGCGACGCCAGGGACCGCGCGCTACGGCGGCGGGACGCCGGGCACCGGGCGCTGGAGCGACGGGGCGAACACCGCCAGCCACGACACCACCGGCAGCCGCGCCCCGGGGGACCTGCTCTCGGCCACCCAGCGCACGCGCGGCCCGCAGATCCCAGGCGTCCAGATCGAGGAGGAGCTCGGGCGGGGCGGAATGGGGGCCGTGTTCCGCGGGGTCCATCTCGAGAGCAAGCGCACGGTCGCGGTCAAGGTCCTGCTCAAGGCCGGCGAGCGGCGGATCGCGCGCTTCGAGCGCGAGGCGCAGGCCATGGAGCGCCTCGACCACCCCAACATCATCGACCTCGTCATGACCGGCACCGATCGGGGCCAGCCCTACATCGTGATGGAATACGTCACGGGGGGCGACCTCGAGCAGGCCAAGAGCGAAGGCCTGAGCCTGCAGCGCACGCTCGAGATCATGGCGCAGGTCGCGCGCGCGGTCGACCACGCGCACCAGGCTGGGATCCTGCACCGCGACCTCAAGCCGGCCAACGTGCTCCTCGACGCCGCGGGCGAGCCGCGCGTGACCGACTTCGGCCTGGCCAAGATCCTGGACCGCGAGACCCAGCTCACCCAGACCAACGCCGTGCTCGGCACGCCCTACTACATGGCGCCCGAGCAGGTCCGCGGCGAGGGCTTCTGCGAGAAGACCGACGTCTACTCGCTCGGGGTGATGCTCTACGAGCTGCTGACCGGGGAGTTCCCGATCACGGGCTCCAACCGGATCGAGCTCTTCAACGCGATCCAGTTCGAGGCGCCTCGCCCTCCGCACGAGCACGAGCCCTCGATCCCGCTCGAGCTCTCGCACTTCGTCCTGTGGGCCCTCGAGAAGGACGCCGCCAAGCGACCGACCTGCGTCGAGCTCGCGGAGGGGCTCGAAGCCCTCGCCGCCGGGCGGACGCCGGAGCTGCTCCCGCCCAGCCTGAGGCGGCCAGGCCTGCGCCGGGCCGCCAAGGTGTTCGCGGCGCTGCTCGTGCTCGGCCTGGTCGGCCTGGCCGTCGAGCTGGGCCTCGACTGGCGAGCGGAGCAGCGCGCGCAGGCAGCGGCCGACGCCTCGCTCCACGAGCTGGAGAGCGCCCTCGGCGCCGCCCGCCGCGCGCGGGGCCGGAACCTCGAGGCGGCTCTGAGCGAAGCCGCCGCCTGGCGCGCGGCGAGCGAGCAGCGCGCCGGGATCCCGGCACGCGCCCAGGCCGCCGCGGCGGCCTCCTGGGCAGACTACCAGGGCGACGAGCGGCGGCGCGATGCGCTCGAGCGCGCCGTCGAGGGCCTGGTCGAGGCCGGCCGCAGCGTCGAGGCCGCCGGCTTGGCGCGGGAGCTGGCGGAGCTGCTCGAGCCGCGCCCCGCTGCCCTGCTGCGGATCGACGTGCTCTCGCGTGACCCCGCCAGCGCCGCCGAGGCCTACGCCGAGCTCGACCGCCTCGACCCCCCGCCCGGCAGCGCCGCCGAGCGGCGCCAGGTCGCGCTGGCCCTGCTCCGCCTGCACGAGCCGCGCCGGGCCGCGGAGCTGCTCCAGGCGCCGAGCGCGCTGCGCGCGCGGGCCTGGCGCTTGGCGGGCGAGCTGGAGCGCGCCATGCGCGACGTCAGCGAGGCCCAGCCCCTCGGGGACGACACGCTGGCGCTGCCCCTGGAGCGCGCGCGAATCCTGGCCGCCCAGGGCGAGGCAGCCCAGGCGCTGAAGCTGGTCGAGAGCCTGCGCGCTGGCGGAGAGGCGCGCTGGCACGCGGCGCGAGCCTCCCTGCTGGCCGCGCTCGATCGCGCCGGAGCGGCGCTCCAGGCCTGGGGCCAGGCGATCGAGCTCGACCCCCGCCTGCGACCCGAGCGGGGACGGCTCTTGCTGCGCCTCGGGCACCGCCACGACGCCGAGCCCGACCTGGCGGCGGTGAGCCCTCGCCCACCGGAGCTCGAGCTGGACCTCGCCCTCTCGCGCTGGCTCGCCGGCGGCGGCGACGCGCCGCTGGCCAACCTCTGCAAGCGGCTGATCGCCGACGCGGGCCGGCGCGCCTGCACGCCGCGCTTGGGCGGGCAGGCCGGGCGCTGGCTGTGCTACCTCGAGCTCGCGCGCGGCCGGGTCGAGGAGGCCCGCAGCGCGGCCGAGAGCGCGGCCGCCTTCGACCCGGCCCTGGGGCGGCGCCTGCAGGGCTGGTGCGCGCTCTCGGCCGGAAAGCTGGACGAGATCCCGCCCGCGGAGGGCGACGACCGCGCCGCGCGAGAGCTGCGCGCGCGCGCGGCCAAGGCGGCCCAGGCGGACCTCGCCGCGCTCGCGCCCCGCGACCCCGTCCGGCTGAGCCTCGAGCTCCAGGCCGCGCAGCTCGCGGGCGTGGAGCCGCGCCGGCAGGCGGAGCTGAGCGAGGCGACCCTGGCGGCCTGGCGCCACCCGGCGCGCCCGCGCGCGATCCCGGTCCCCCTCGCGAGCGAGCCGGACCTCGACGCGCGGCGGCTGCTGCTCGAGCGCATGTTCCTCGAGGCGCGCGACCTGAGCGCGCTGGGGCGCGCCGACTCCGGGGTGGCCCAGACGATCGAGCTGCTTCACGAGCGGCTGATCGCGCTGGAGCCCCTCCACATGGGGGCGCTGGTCGACCGCGGTCTGGCCAGCTCGGGCGACGAGCTGCTGCGAGACCTGATCGCCCGCTACCCGCACCTCGACGAGCCCCGCCTGGAGCGGATCCGCCGCGTGCTCGAGCCGCTGAAGCGGGTCGAGCTGCGGCGCGAGGCGCTGCTCGGGCCGCTCAAGGCCGACTTCGGAGTGCTCGAGCTCAGCCCTCGCCTGGTCCCCGGGAAGCGGATCGACTGCGCCTGGGTCGCCCGCCAGAGCGGAGACCCCGAGCGGGCCTACCGCCTGCTGCGTCCGCTGCTCGAGGCCAAGGAGCGCCGGGTCCGCGCGGCCTTCAAGCAGGGGATCGAGCTGGCGCGCGAGCTGAAGCGTCCCGAGGCCGAGATCCAGCGCTGGATCGTGGCCCTCGGCCAGATCGACGAGACGCGCCGCTCGCTGGGCAGCGTCCTGCGCCAGGCCGAGGTCGGCGAGGGCTCGGCGATGCCGGTCGAGGCCACCCGCGCGCAGGAGCGGATCAAGCGCGACCTGCCCGAGTTCAGCAGCTACTACCGCATGGAGGCCGAGGCTCGCTTCGGAGAGGGCGCCTGGGCGCTGGCCGACCTCAGCGGCGGCGAGTACGTGGCGCGGATCAAGAGCCCGAACACCACCTGCTTCGCGCTCTGGCTCTACGGCTTCGGCTGGAACGAGAACGCGCCCCAGCAGCTGATCTTCGAGCTGGCCGCCAAGGAGATCGAGCGGCGCCCCAACGACCTCGGGCCCTACCTGGGTCAGGCGCTCTTCGTGGGCACTCGCTACAACATCCAGTGGGCGGGCGGGAAGGCCAACCCCGAGGACCTGCGCCAGGCCCTCGAGCTGAGCAAGCACGCCCTCGCGATCGATCCGAACAACGAAGGCACGCTCTGCCTGACGCTCAACTTCCTCGTCAGCGCGCGCCTCGACGCCGAGGCGCGGGCGGTGGCCGCGCGCATGGACGCGATCAGCCCCGAGTGTCACTACGTGATCTTCCAGCGCGCGCGGATGGCGGCGCTGGCGGGCCGCGCCCGCGCCGCGGTTCAGCTCCTCGAGCAGGTCCGACCCAGCAGCACGACCCGTCGCCACTTGAAGGACGCCCCCTCCTGGGAGCCGATCCGCCGCAGCGCAGAGTTCAGCGAGTTCCTCGCCAAGCTCGGGATCAAGTAGCGGGCGGCGGCTCCGCGGCGCTCTCTTCGGCGGCTTCGCCGCCGCCCCGCAGCCGGCGCACGAAGACCACGATCACCGCGGCCAGCAGCAGGCCGAGCGTGCACACGGCGGCAGCCCCCAGCAGGACCGCCACCAGGGAGGTCCCCAGGCAGAGGGCGTCTTCGCCCAGCGAGAGGGCGGGGTTGGCGACGCCCGCCGTGGTCGCGGTCGAGCCGACGCGCAGCGCGCTCTTGCCCGCGTGGACCGAGAGCGCGCCGCCGCCCGCCACGATCGCGGCCAGGGCCGTGGCCCACACCGGCAGGTGCCCGACCACGGCCACGCAGGCCAGCCCGCCCGCGATCGTGCGCACGGGCCCCTGGATCAGGTCGAGCAGGTGGTCGACGGCGGGGAACTTGTCCGCCGTGACCTCGGCCACGACGGCCACGCCGAGCGCGATCAGCGCCGGCGTGCTCTGCAGCCACTGCAGCGACTCGCTCTGGATCAGCGAGAGCGACTCGGGGCCCAGCCGGCTCACAATGGCGAGCACGAAGAGGGGCAGGAAGGCGCGCAGCCCGCAGGAGGCGGCGAGCGAGAGCCCGACCGCCAGGGACACGGCGTGGGTGAAGAGTTGCTCCACGGGTCAGACCTCCTGGGGCGCCTGGCGCAGCTGTCGCGGCTAGCGACAGCGCCCTCCAGCGCTCACCTCGGGCACGGGCGCGGGCACGACTGGGGCGGACCGAATCAATAGTAGTCGTCCGCCGAGCCGAGCAGCTCGGCGTCGCGGCGGGCGGCGCCGATCACCGCGCCCGCGAAGCCGAAGGCCAGGACCGCGATCGGGCCGCGGATCCACCACGAGCCGTTGGGCATGGCCCAGATCAGCGCCATGCCGCCGGCCAGGGCCAGGCCCGAGCAGACCGCGTTGGCGAGGTAGTTGGGCGTCTCCCAGAAGGCCGCCCACAAGGCGACCGGGTGGAACTCGCCCCACACGTCGGTCGCCATGGTGCCTAGCAGGAGCGGGAGGCCCGCCAGCAAGAGGGGCGCGATCACGTATGCGCTCGGCGGCATGTTCCCCACGCCGAGGGCGAGGGGGAACAAGAAGAGCAGCGTGCGCCAGAGCAGGCTGGCCATGTCGAGCACGTCCATCTCCCGCTCCGCGAACTTGCTCGAGCGGGCCCGCTCCAGCAGGCAGAAGCAGAGCACGAAGGAGCAGAGCGCCTGGCCGGGCAGGGGCAGGGGCTGGTCGACCCAGGGCATCCGCTGCACGATCAGCGGCGGCGAGGCGACGATCGCGTAGAGCAGCACGATCGGGGCCGCGACCCCCTCGCGCAGCCCGCGCAGGATGATCCCCGGCACGGTCTCGGGGGCCTCGTGCGGGTCGAACACCCGCAGCGGCCCCTTCTTGGGAGGGGCGGGCGGCCCGCCGGGCGGCGGGATGAACTCGACGTCGTCCTCGAACGCGCTCGGGCGTTCGTCGTCGGACTCCTCGACCAGATCGAGGTCGCTGCTCATGGAGGGCGAGCCTACCAGGCGCGTGAAGTGTCAGAATGGACGAAGGAGGTGCCATGGAGCGCAAGGCCGTCTACGCGGGGAGCTTCGACCCGCCCACCAACGGACACATGTACATGATCCGCGAGGGGGCCGCGCTCTTCGACGAGCTGGTCGTCTCGGTCGGGGTCAACCCGGACAAGCAGTCCACCTTCGACCTCGAGACGCGCTTGAGCCTGCTGGAGGAGATCACGCGCGGCCTGGACCACGTGCGGATCGACAGCTTCACCAACCAGTTCCTGATCCGCTACGCGGCCAAGCTCGGGGCGGGCTTCATCCTGCGCGGGATCCGCAACGAGACCGACTTCGGCTACGAGCGCACCATGCGCCACGTCAACGAGGACCTCGAGCCGGACATCTCGACGGTGTTCCTGATCCCGCCCCGGCATCTGGCCGAGACCTCCTCCAGCTTCGTCAAGGGGCTCGTCGGCCCCGAGGGCTGGGAGAGCGTGGTCGAGGACTTCGTGCCCGCCCCCGTCTACCAGGCGATCTTGACTCGCTACGGCGCGGGCTGAGCGATCCCCAGCTCGGCCAGCTTGCGGAGGAAGCCCTCGGGCGTGTTGAGTGTGTGCACCCAGCCCTCGGCCTTCTCGTAGGAGATCAGGCCGCCCCCGCGGACCGCCGCGACGTGGACGGGGTCCGGCGCTCCTTCGACCTCGTGGCGCGTGATCGTGGCGCGTTCGCCGAGCAGGTCGCGCGGGCTGGCCTGGCGAACTCCGGGGAGCAGCGAGCGACCGGGGCAGCCGGGGATCTCGCGCCACTCGCCGACCTCGAGCAAGGCGGCGTAGGTGGGGCCGAGTACGATCCGACGGCGGGCCACGGCTCAGGCCTTGAACGAGCGGTAGAGCTGGACGGTGTTGCGCAGGAGCATCGCGATCGTCATCGGGCCCACGCGCCGGACCACGTGGCTGGCTCGCTCGACGACGTCCTTGTCGATGTTGCGCACGTGGCTGAAGTCGACGACCACCGCGCCCTCCTGCAGCTCGTGCTTATGGATCCGCTCGAAGTCGCGCGAGGGGACGCCCGAGATCACGATCTGGCTCGCGGCGAGGGCGTCGGCGCGGGAGACCTCGCAGCGCTTGGTCTCGAGGCCCTGGTAGAGCACGTGGCCTTCGATATCGAAGCTGTGCACCCTGGCCCCGTCGTGCGCGAGCATCGCCGCCAGCGGCCGGCCGACCACCTCGCTGCGGTTGAAGATCGTGACCGTCCGTCCGCGCGCGAGCTCGCGGGGCGGCCCCTCGGCCAGCGCCCCGAGCCGGGTCAGGATCTTGAGGATCCCCAGCGGGGTGCAAGGCAGGACCGCCTTGCGGGCCGCGCCGTCGCGCTGCAGCGTGCGCTGGTCGTGGTAGAGGCAGCGGGTCCAGGTCGAGTGCAGGCCCTCGACGTCCTTCTCGGGCACGACCTCGTTCTGGAGCGAGCGATCCCGGGCCCCGCCGAACACGGGATAGAACACGAGGATCCCGTGCACCTCGGGGTCCTCGCAGGCGCGGAAGATCTCGTGCGAGACCGCCTCCGGCTCGGCGTGGCGGAGCTCGAACTCGATCCCGACCTTGGCGCAGCCGCTCGCGGCGTAGCCGGCGTATTTGTCGCTGGCGTTGGCGCGCGTGCCCATGACTCCGACCAAGCGGATCCGCTCGCACTGGGCGACCTCGGCCCGGATCTCCTCCAGGAAAGGCTCGGCCAGCTCGTTGACGTCGACGAGTTCACCCATAGCGCAGGAGTCTAGAGGAAGAGGGTCCGGCCACGCTTGACTCAGCGCGTCATGGGTGCAGATTGTTGCTCTGAACAAGGAGACCCCATGCCGGTTCCCGCGAGCGACAACTACTACACCGACAACGAGGACCTGCGCTGGCACCTCGATCACACGATCGAGTGGGACAAGATCGTTCCGCTCTACGAGCCCGGGTTCAAGAGCGAGGACGGGCCGGCCAACATGGCCGAGGCGCGCGAGTTCTACAGCGACATCCTGAACCAGGTCGGTGAGTTCGTCGCCAACGAGATCGCGCCGCGGGCCGAGGCCCTCGACGCCACCGGCAACAAGCTGGTCGAGGGCCAGGTCGTCCACCCGCCCGAGCTCGACGAGATCTTCGGACAGCTCGAGGAGATGGGCATGTTCGGGGTCAACCTCCCCCGCGAGTTCGGCGGGCTGAACTGCCCCTGGGCGCTCTACTTCGGGATCGCCGAGATGATCGCCCGCGCCGACTGCGGGACCATGACCCACTTCTCCTTCTACGGCGGCACCGCGATGGCGCTGATGATGTACGCCGCCAAGGAGGGCAGCTTCAAGGTCGAGGACGGAGTGATCACCGAGTGCCGCTGGCAGGAGGCGATCGAGTCGATGGGCGCCGGCCAGAGCTGGGGCGCCATGGTGCTGACCGAGCCCGACGCCGGCAGCGACCTGGCCGCGATCCGCACCCGCGCCACCAAGCACGAGGACGGCAGCTGGCGGCTGAGCGGCGAGAAGATCTACATCACCTCGGGCCACGGCCAGTGGCAGGTCGTGATCGCTCGCACCGACGACCCCAACGCCCCGCAGGGCCTCGACGGCCTCTCGCTCTTCCTGGTCCCGCGCGTGATCGAGCGCGAGGGCGAGGAGGTCGAGAACGTGCGCGTGACCAAGGTCGAGAAGAAGCTCGGCCACAACAGCTCGCCCACCTGCAGCCTGCTCTACGAGGACAGCGTCGGCGAGCTGATCGGCGAGGTGGGCGAGGGCTTCAAGCTGATGCTCCTGCTGATGAACAACGCCCGCGTCGCCGTCGGCTTCGAGGGGATCGGCGTGTGCGAGCAGGCCTACCGAATGGCGGTCCAGTTCGCCGGTCAGCGCAGCTCGATGGGCAAGCTGATCAAGGACCACGAGCTGATGGCCGACATGCTCCAGGCCATGGACACCGACCTGCGCGGCGTGCGGGCCCTGGCCTTCGAGGCGGTCAACCACGTCGAGCTGAGCCAGAAGCTCGAGATGAAGCTGCGCTACGACCCGCCCGCCAGCGCGAGCGAGCGCGAGCGAATGGAGCGCGACCTCAAGCGGCACAAGCGCAAGGCCCGCCACCTGACCCCGCTGGTGAAGTTCATCGCGAGCGAGAAGGCCGTCGAGTTCGGCCGGATCAACATGCAGGTCCACGGGGGCATGGGCTACATCAAGGAGACCGGCGCCGACCGCCTCCTGCGCGACGCGCTGGTCCTGCCGATCTACGAGGGCACGAGCCAGATCCAGTGCCTGATGGCGCTCAAGGATCACCTCGGCCAGGCGATCAAGGACCCCGCCGGCTTCCTCGAGCGCTCGGTCCGCTGGCGCCTCGCCGCCCAGACCAGCCGCGGCCTGGTGCGGGCGCTGCTCCTCGCCAAGCTCGAGCTGCACAAGGCGACCGAGACGATCCTGCGGCGGATCATCGCCCAGAAGGTCCGCAGCGAGCTGAGCGAGGGCAGCTTCGTGGACAAGCTCGGCCTGCTGGGGCGCGACTTCATGCGCTCCTGGGACGCCAAGAAGGACTTCGCCCACGGCCTCGTCCACGCCGAGCGGATCGGCAAGATGCTCTGCGACGTGGCGATCGGCCGGGTGCTGGTCCGTCAGGCCGAGCGCTACCCCGAGCGCCGTCAGCTGGCCGAGCGCTACCTCAAGCGGATGCTCCCGCGTGTGACCGCGCTCGCGATGGAGATCCAGGGCAGCGTGGACCTCGAGGACCTCGTCCCGAGCGAGCCCCTCGCCGTCTAGCCAACCGGGTCTCTCCGACTGAGAACGCAAGGAGCTGTCGCTGGGAGCGACAGCTCCTTCGCGTCGCGGAGATAGGAACGAGGAAAACTGGAAAACTGGCAGGCGCGCTGACGTCTCTGCGGAGCTGCCTCCTGCGAGTTTTCCAGTTTTCCCCGTTCAAACACGAGTCAGTAGGAGCTGTCGCTGAGAGCGACAGCTCCCTCGCGTTCCGGAGATATGAAGCAGGAAAGCAGGAGAGCAGGAAGACTGCGGACGTGATTCGGAGTCGTTCCTGCTTTCTTGCTTTCCTGCTTCACCCACTCGAGTCAGCAGGAGCCCTCGCAGCGAGCGACAGCCGCGCGCGATTGCGGGCGCCGCTCCGCTCTTCCTCAGCGCGATTCCGCGGCCCAGCAGGGCCGCGCCTGACCCCAGCGAGTAGGCTAGGCCGCTCTGCAGAGGGCCAAGGAGCGACATGTCAGGCGACGCGAGCTACGGAGACGGGTCCGCGGGCGAGACCCTCTGGGACGCGCGCCGTCAGCAGACGCTGGACTCGGTCGTGCAGCGCGGCTGGCTGGCCGAGAGCGACGCGCAGGCCGCCTTCGCCGACTACCGCGACGCCGACTCCGGCGTCGGCTTCGCCAGCTACCTGCTCGCGCGCGGGCTGCTGAGCACGAGCCAGGTCGCCTCGCTGAGCGAGGGCGAGGCGCCGGGCCCCGTGTCCGCCGGGGACATCCAGCCCGGTCAGGTCCACTCGGGCTGCGAGATCCTGGAGAAGCTCGGTCAGGGCGGCATGGGCGTGGTCTACCTCGCCCGCCGCCAGTCCGACGGGGCCGAGGTGGTGGTCAAGTTCCTGGCCGCGAGCCAGGTCGCCAACCGCGCCGGGCTGATCCGCTTCCTCCGCGAAGCCGCGGTCGGCGCCAAGATCGACCACCCCAACGTGGTCAAGGTGTACGGGGTCGAGGCGCAGGGCAGCAACCCGCACCTGGTGCTCGAGCTGGTGCGCGGGAAGGACCTCGAGGAGCGGATCGCCGACGAGGGCGCCCTGCCCGCGAGCGAGGTGGTCCGGATCGGGCTCGAGGTCGCCCGCGGCCTGGCGGCGGCCCACGCGGTCGGCGTGATCCACCGGGACATCAAGCCGGGCAACGTGCGCCAGAGCGAGAGCGGCGCGATCAAGATCCTCGACTTCGGGCTGGCCAAGGCCGTCGAGAGCGACGAGGGCGTCAGCCTCGCCGGCCAGATCCTGGGCACGCCCTACTACATGGCGCCCGAGCAGTGGGGCGAGCACCAGGTCGACGCGCGGACCGACGTGTTCTCGCTGGGGGCCATGCTCTATCACCTCCTGACGGGGCAGCTCCCCTTCCCCGGCAAGCGGCCGATGAGCATCTACCGCAAGGCCGCGGCGGGAGAGTGCCTCCGCCCCAGCGAGCTGGTCGACGACGTCCCGCCGGCCCTCGAGCTGGTGATCCTGCGGATGCTGGCCGTCGACCGGCGCGCCCGCTACGAGAGGGCCAGCGACTGCGTGGCCGCCTTCGAGGCGATCGCGGCCGGGGCCGCGGCCGGCGCGGGGGCGCTCAGGATCCCCTCGCTCCAGGACCAGCGCGGCGCCCTCTTTCCCCTCGTGCCCGCCCGGGTCCACGTGATCGGGCGCGGCGAAGAGGCGGACGTCCAGCTCGATCACAACAGCGTGTCGCGCGCTCACGCCCGCGTCTCGCTCGGGCGCACCGGCTATCAGCTCGTCGACCTCGAGAGCTCGTACGGGACGAGCGTGAACGGGATGCGGATCAACGACGTGCTGCTCAAGGCCGGCGACGCGGTGACCTTCGGCAAGCAGACCCTGCGCTTCGACGACGGCGGGATCGGCGCGCAGCCGCCGCGGAGCGCCGAGGCCGAGCAGGGCCGGCTGCAGGTCAGCACGCTGCCCGAGCCCTTCATTCAGCACCTCGTCGAGGGCAAGGACCGGCGGGTCGTGATCGCGCTGATGGAGCGGCTCCCCCTGCCGACCATCGAGGACCGCGTCGCGGGCGGGCGGGACTTCCTGCGCGGCCTCTTCGGCGGCGAGCTGGCCGAGAAGGCGTCGCGCCTCCTGCGCGCCAAGCTGCTCAAGCGCCGCCAGGCCGCCGTGAGGAGCTTGTTCCAGATCACCTTCGAGAACCTGGAGGAGGGCACGGAGGACTGGCTCGGCTGGTGGGACGAGCACCGCGGCGAGTATCCGCCTCAGCTCGCCCCGCAGCGCCTGCGCCCCGAGGTCCGCCTGCGGGTCCGCGGCGAGGCGAGCGGCCAGGAGCGCGTGATCCAGCTGAGCGAGCGCTACCGGACCACGATCGGGCGCGACGCCGACAACGACGTGTGCCTCGAGGACCGCTCGCTCTCCCGCCACCACGCCACGATCCTGCGCCTCCACCAGCGGCTGATGATCCGCGACGACGGGAGCCGCTTCGGCACGCGCCTGGGGGGGAAGCTCGTCTCGAGCGCCTTCCTGCGCAACGGCGACCAGATCCAGCTCGGCCGCGTCGAGCTGCGCTGCGAAGCCAGCGACCCGGTCCGCCAGCCGCCCCAGACTCCACAGGGCAACTACCTCGTCGGCCCGACCCTGTTCGGGATCCTGTGCGACCTGGCCCACCCAGCGGTCACCAAGGCGCTGTGGGGCTTCCTCCCCTTCTGCGAGGACCTGGACTGGGTCGACCACCAGGCCGCCGAGCTCTTCGACGACGCGGCCTCGATCCGCGCTTGCGCCGCGGCGGTCCGCGGCGCCTACACCCGCAACCGCGCGCGAGCGACCGAGCTCCTGCCCAAGCTCGCGCCCTGCCTGCGCGGCGTCGACCCAGGACCCAAGGGGAAGGGCTGGGGCAAGCTGCTCGCCAAGAGCGAGCTCGGGCCGCAGTTCTTGCCCGTGGGTTGGTTCCAGAAGAGCTGAGCTCAGCCCAGCTCGGGCGCGGGGTCCGCCAGGGCCCACTCGATCACCTTGCGGGTCACGAGGTCCTCGACCAGCTCCTTGGTCGTGACCTGCGCCGCGTTCTTGAGCACCCAGGCGAGCAGCTCAGGGGCCTCGTCAGGCTTGGCGCAGAGCTCGGTCGCGCCCTCGAGGGCCCACACCACCTGGCGTCCGCTCAGGCCCGTCGGGACGAGGAGGGGGAACTCCTCGCCCGGCTCGTCGTTGGTCAGCCAGTCGAGCCAGTCCTCGCTGCCGACGCCCTCCGCGTCCTCCCCCTCCTCGAAGAGGTTCACGTCCCAGGCGTAGTCGAACTCGCGCTGCTGCTCGGCGGCCATCTCGTCGAGGAAGCCGACCTCCCCGCTGAGGGGGTCGCGATGGGGCTCCCAGAGGGACTCGTAGAGGCGCTTCAGCGCGGCGCGCAGCGGCTCCTCGGGGCCTCCGTCCACGCGCTCCGCGAGGGCGCTGTAGATCGCGGCGCTGTGCTCGACGTAGGTCGGCTGGAGGCTCTCCCACACGGGCAGGCAGAGCCAGCAGGCGCTGAGCGCGGCGCGCTGGAGCGCGGGGTGACCGCCGCTCTCGAGCAGGCCGACCAGGTTGCGCGCCCGGAAGCCGCGCTCGCCGAGGGCGGCGGTGGCGGCGGGGTCGCCGAGGTCGCGCGCCAGGCGCAGGTGGGCCTCGCTGAGGGAGCCCTGGCGCAGGCGCGCTCGCAGCAGCGCGGCTCGCGCGTCGGTGTCGTCCGACCCGCGCTCCAATGTCCTCAGCTCCTGATCCATCTCCTTGAAGCATAGTCGCCCTCGTCGCGAGAGGCTCGCTCGACCTGGGCAGGCGTTACGCTTTGTGCATGGACGCACGCCTGCGCGCGCTGGAGATCGCCGTGCACCGCGACCCCGGGGACGAAGAGGCCCGGGCGGCGCTGCGGGCCGGTCTGCGCCGCCTCGCGGACCTGGGCGACGTCGAGCGCTGGGAGCAAGCCGCGCCCGAGGCGCAGGACTTCGTGGTGATCACGGTCACCCGCCTGCTCGGCCCGACCTTCGAGCACCTGAAGACTCGCTCCCACAAGGCCGGAGGCCGCGGGCACCGCGTGGCTCGCCTCCGCCACCGCCCGAGCGGGGTCGAGCTGCAGCTGATCCCGGGCGGCCTGTTCTGGATGGGCTCGGACCCCGGCGCGGGGGCGGTGCGGATCAACGAGCAGCCGCGCCACGAGGTCCTGATCCCGCCCCTGCTCCTCGGCCGCTACCCCCTGCTCCAGGAGCAGTGGGACCGGATCGGCGGGGACGACGCGCGGACCTGGGACAAGCCCGACCTGCCGATCGAGGGCGTCACCTGGGACGCCGCCCGGGCCTGGCTCGAGGCCGCCGGCGACGGGCTGCGCCTGCCGAGCGAGTCCGAGTGGGAGTACGCCTGCCGCGCCCGGACCGAGAGCCCCTTCTTCTGGGGCGAGCGCGCCGACGAGCGCTACTGCCACTTCGGCGCCGCTCCCGACCACTGGCGGACCCACCCCCCCAGCGAGCACGACGCCTTCAGCAACGCCTTCGGCCTGGTCGACATGGCGGGCAACGTGGGGGAGTGGTGCGAGGACCACTACAAGGGCAGCTACCGCGGCGCCCCCTGCGACGGCTCACCCCGCGCCGAGCGGCGCGGCGACCTGCGGGTCGTGCGCGGCGGCGACAGCTACAACCCGCTCAGCCACTGCCGGAGCGCGGCGCGCAACCTCAGCGCCCGCGCCGCCCGCGGGGCCGGGATCGGGTTCCGCGTCGCGCGCGACGTGCCCTGGTAAGGCTCAGCTGCGGGCCTCAGCTGCGCGGGCTCGACTCTCGCCGTAGATAGCGGTCGTGCTCACGCGGCTCGATCTTCTTGGCCCGCAGCAGCTCGTCGAGGGCCTGGTTCATGGTCTGCATGCCCTCCTTGCGACCGACCTCCATGGTGCCGTAGAGGAGCGCGACCTTCCCCTCGCGGATCTGGTTGCTGACCGCCTGGGTGTTCATGAGGACCTCGAGGGCGAGCACGCGTCGGCCCTCCTTGCCGCGCACCAGCCGCTGGCAGAGCACCGCCAGGAGCGTCAGGCTCAGCTGAGAGCGGATCTGGCGGTGGTGGGCCTCGGGGAAGAGGTCCACGATCCGGTCGATGGCCTGGACCGCGTCGTTGGTGTGGAGGGTGGAGAGCACGAGGTGACCCGTCTCGGCAGCGGTCAACGCGGTCTGCACCGTCTCGCGATCGCGCAGCTCCCCGACCAGGATCACGTCGGGGTTCTGGCGGAGCACCCGCCGCAGGGCGTTGGAGAAGCTCTTGGTGTCCTGGCCGACCTCGCGCTGCTCGATCACGCAGCGCTTGTTGAGGTGCATGAACTCGATCGGGTCTTCGATCGTGATCACGTGGCGCGAGGAGAGCCGGTTGACTCGGTCCAGCAGCGAGGCCAGCGTGGTCGTCTTGCCCTGGCCGGTGGCGCCGGTGACGAGGATCAAGCCCTGCGGGTGATCGACGATGGTCTCGATCCCCTCTGGCAGGCCCAGCTCGCGCGGGTTGGGGATCCGGCTCGGGATCGGGCGCAAGGCCACGGCGGGGGTCCCGCGCTGCCAGAACGCGTTGCCGCGGAAGCGCAGGCCGTGGTAGCTGATCGAGAAGTCGAGCTCCTGCTCCTGCTCGAAGTCCTTGATCTGGACGTCGTAGAGCACGCTGTAGAGCAAGTCCTTGACCGCCTTGGAGCTCAGCTTGGGCCCCGCCAGCGGGCGCAGATCCCCCTGAACGCGCATGTGCGGCGGGGCGTGGGCGCTGAGGATCAGGTCGGATGCGCCCAGCTGGTGCACGTGGACCAGGAGGTCCTCCAGGCTGAGGACCTCGCCGCAGGGAGGCCGCAGCGGGGGCTTGCGCGGTCGCGGGGGAACCCGGCGGCCGTGGACGGATCGGCGGGGCTCGTCAGGGGCGGGATCGCTCACGGCGCCAGGGTCGCACGAAGAGGTAGCCTGAGGGGGCCCAGAGCGAGGGCGGGTCGAGACATGCTGAAGAAGGCGATCCTGCGTCGGCTGGCCAAGGTCCGGCTGGACGTGGACGAGGAGGGGGGGATCACTCCCGTGTTGCTCCGGCTCGAGGCCGAGGGCGAGCCGATCGTGATCTCCTCGGTCGACGCCGTCGACGACCGGATCACCGAGGTGTGGTACGAGCTGAGCGCCCGCGGCGGCGAGCGCCTCGTGGTGCGGCTGGTCCGCGAGGGGCTGCAGTTCACCCTCCACACCGTCGAGACCGAGCACCCCGAGCGCTGGCGCGGCTGGTCCGAGGTCAAGCGCGCCGAGGAGGCCGCCGCTCAGGCCGATCCGGATGGCGACGACGACGGGCGCGCCCGCCGCCAGGGGCGGACCCAGCCCACGTAGAAGGCCAGGGCCAGGATGAGCAGCGAGAGCGCCGCGATCCCCGCTCCGTAGAACCAGTAGGGCAGGAAGAGCGGGACCGCCTCGGCGATGTCCTGGGTGTCGCTGTTGATCAGCTTCCCGCCGCGCTCGAACTGCTTGGTGAACATGTAGTCGAAGGTGCCCAGGCTGGCGAGGCAGAGCTGGATCCCGATCAGCTGGGCCGTGAACACGCGCACGAGCGTCGGGCCCCAGCGCGCCAGCGCGCTCAGCAAGAGCGCCAAGCCGCTCACCCCGACCACGCCCACGAGGTTCCGCACGAAGAGCGCGAGCGAGAGCCAGAGCGCGAGCGCGAAGGCCGCCAGGAGCTTGGGCGCGACCCGCTCGCGCGCGCCGAGCCACACCATGAAGCCCCCGGCGATCGCGGGACCCAGGAGGCCCCCCGCCGAGACCAGGGGCCGCGCCCAGGAGGGCGAGCGGGTGAAGGCCGTCCCGCCCAGGTTCTGGTAGATCACCAGCTTCTCGAACTCACCGCCGCAGAGCACGCTCGTCAGGCCGTGGCCCATTTCGTGGGCCCAGGTGCCGAGGAAGGTCAGCGGGAGCAGGACGTAGCGGCCCCAGGAGACCTGGGGGAGCAGCACCGTGACCACGATCGCGGCCACGAAGCAGAGCACGAGCTGCTGGCGCGAGAAGCCCTCGGGCAGCTCAGCGGGCTCGCGCGGCGCCGGCGCCTCGGGCGCCTCGGGCGTGGAGGCCGCCCCGGCTCCGCGGCGCGCCTCGCGCTGGAGTTTCTCCAGCTCCTTCTCCAGCGCGGCGTCGTCCATGCCTCGATCGTCGGCGAGGAACGCACCTCGTCAAGCACGTTCCACGAGCAGGTGGCGGACCCGCGGCGCCTCGAGGCCCACGTGGAACTGGCGCACCCGCTCCTGCAGCGCGCGATCCGCCTCGCTGACCCGCTCGTGCTGGCGCAGGTGCGCCGCCCAGGAGCCGACCAGGAAGTGCTCGACCCGCCGCTCCGGGTCCTCGAGGTCACGGCCCAGCCGCCAGGCGTAGCCGCCCGTGCGCAGGCGCGCCTCGCGCAGCTCGGCCAGGGCGGCGGCGAACTCCTGCTCGCGGACGGGGTCGATTCGATACTCCACCTCGACCAGGACCGGCCCCGCCTCCTCGGCGGGATCCGCCGCGACGAGCGGCGTGGGCCAGTGGAGCGAAGGCGCCAGCCCCTCGGGGCGCCCGCGCGGGAGGCGGAACAGGGGGACCAGCAGCAGGGTCCCGGCCAGGGCTCCGGCGCTGGCCAGGAGCGCGGCGCCGGTGCTGGTCCGGCCCGCCAGCCAGCCCCAGCCCGCGCTGCCCAGGGTCGAGCCGAGCGCGAACACGAGCAGATAGACCGCCACGGCGCGCCCGCGCACCCACGAGGGGACCAGGACCTGGACCGCGGTGTTGAAGCTCGAGAGCAGCGCCAGCCAGGCCACGCCGCCCACGAGCAGCGTCGCGCACAGCCCAGGCAGGGTCCGCAGCTGGCTGACGCCCGCGACGACGCCCGCCAGGACGAGGGTCGCGCCGGCGACGAGCGCGTCCATGGAGAGCGCCTCGCGCAAGCGGGCGAGGAAGAACGCGCCCGAGACGGCGCCGACCCCGAGGCTGCCGAGCAGGAGCCCGTAGCGGAAGGCGTCCATGCCCAGCTCTTGCTTGGCGATCACGGGGAGCAGCGACCAGAGCGCGCTGCCGCAGAGCATGAAGGCCGCGACTCGGGTCAGGACCGCGCGCAGCTCGCGGTGGTGGCGCACGTAGCGCAGCCCGCCGACGACGGCGCTGGCGACGTCCTCGGGGGGCAGCCCGCCCGCGGGGCGCTCGCGCTTCCAGCAGAACACGACGCTCAGCACGCCGAGGAAGGAGCCGGCGTTGACGAGGAAGGCCACGCCGGGGCCGCCGGCCGCGACCAGGAGCCCGCCCAGGGCGGGGCCGACCGCGCGGGCCACGTTGAAGCCGACGCTCCCCAGCGCGACCGCGGCTGGCAGCTCGCGCTCGTCGACGAGCTCGGGGAGGACCGCTTGCCACACCGGCGCGTTGAGCGCCGCGCCCACGCCGAGCAGGACCGTCGCGACCAGGAGCGTGACGGGCCCCGTGGCGCCGGCCAGGGTCAAGGCGCCGAGGCTGGCGACCACTACGAGCATCCACACCTGCGCGCCGAGCAGCAGCTTGCGGCGGTCGAACACGTCGGCCAGCGCCCCCGCGGGGAGCGCGAGGAACACGACCGGCAGACTGGCCGCGGCCTGGACGAGCGCGATCAGGAGCGGTGAGGTGGAGAGCTCGGCCATCAGCCAGGCCGCGCCGACCTGGTGCACCCAGGTCCCGATCAGGGAGGCCAGGTTTGCCAGCCAGAAGAGGCGGAACAGCCGCTGGCGGAGGGGAGCCCAGGCGCTCGGCTCGGGCGCGGGGACGGGACCGGAACCGGGGCCGGGGCCGGAGCCAGGGCCGGAGCCGGGGCCGGGACCGGGACCGGAGCCAGGGCCGGGACCGGGGCCGGAGCCGGAGCCGGGGCGTGGGGTCAAAGGGCGCACCCGCAGGCGAGGTCGCCGCGGCCGTCCTCGAACCAGCCCCGCTCGGGGAGCGCGCCCGGGAGGCGGTCCCAGGCGGCGCGGGCGCGCTCGCCGACTCGGCGCAGGCGCTCGCGCAGGGACTCGCGGGTCGCGCTGCGGGCGGCGGGCGGGCTGGGCCGGTAGAGGCCCCCGTAGGCGCCGACCGGCGACCAGGCGGGCGCGACCGGGAGCGCGGGCGGGGCGTGCTGCGAGAAGTCGCCTGCCGCATACACGACCTCGCCGCCGACCACGGTCAGCTGGCTGGTGATCTGGCGGATCTCCTCGACCGGGACGCTGAAGTAGTCCGCCGAGAGCACGGCCAGATCCGCCAGCTCGCCGACCGCGATCGCGCCCTTCTGCTCTTGCTCGCCTGAGAACCAGGCGCTGCCCTTGGTGTAGAGCCGCAGCGCCTCGGCGCGGTCGAGGCGCTCCTCCTCGGCGGTCAGGGTCGTGCCGCCGATGGTGTTGCCGCTCACCAGCCAGTAGAGGCCGACCCAGGGGTCATAGCTGGCGACCCGCGTCGCGTCCGTGCCGCCGCCGACGGGCAGCCCCGCGCGGAGCATGGCCCTGACGGGCGGGGCAGCGCGGGCGGCCTCGGGGCCGTAGCGCGCCAGGAAGTATTCGCCCTGGAAGGCCATCCGGTGCTGGATCGCGACCCCGCCGCCGAGGGCGGCCACGCGCTCGAGGCTCCGTTCGCTGGCCGTCTCGGCGTGGTCGAAGAACCAGCGCAGGCCCTCGAAGGGGACCTGCTCGTTGACCCGCTCGAACACGCTCAGGAAGCGCTGGATCGACTCGTCGTAGGTGGCGTGGATCCGGAAGGGCCAGCGCTTCTCGGCGAAGAGGCGGATCAGCGGCTCGAGCTGCGCCTCCATGCTGGGCGCGAGGTCGGGGCGCGGGAGGAGGAAGTTCTCGAAGTCGGCGGCGGCCCACACCAGGTTCTCGCCGGCGCCGGCGACGCGGAGGAAGTCGTCGCCCTGGCCAGGGGCGGTCATGTCGGTCCAGCGGCGGTAGTCGGCCAGCTCGTGGCCCGGCTGCTGGGCGAAGAGGCTGTAGGCGATCCGCAGGCTGAGCTCGCCGCGCTCGGCCAGGCCCTGGATCACGCCGTAGTCGTCGGGGTAGTTCTGGCCGCCGCCTCCCGCGTCGCCGGCGCTCGTGACGCCGAGGCGGTTCAGCTCGCGCATGAAGTGGCGCGAGGAGAGGGCCTGGGTCTCGGGGTCGAGCACGGGGGCCCGCGCGATCGTCGAGTAGAGAATGAACGCGTTGGGCTCGGCGATCAGCAGGCCCGTGGGCCGGCCCTGGTGGTCCTTTTGGATCAGGCCTCCTGGCGGGTTGGGGGTGTCGCCCGTGATCCCGAGCACGCGCAGCGCGGCCCGGTTGAGCAGGGCCCGCGCGTAGAGGTTGAGCACGAACACCGGCGTCTCGGGGGCGGCGGCGTTGATCTCGGCCAGGGTCGGCATCCGCCCCTCCGCGAACTGGAACTCGGTCCAGCCGCCGACGACGCGCACCCACTGCGGCGCCGGCGTGCGCGCGGCCTGCTCCTTCAGCATCCGCAGCGCGTCGGCCAGCGAGGGCACGCCGTCCCAGCGCAGCTCGTTCATGTAGTGCAGCCCGCCGCGGATCACGTGCAGGTGGCTGTCGTTGAGCCCGGGGATCACCCGTCGCCCGCCGAGGTCGAGCTCGCGGGTGGCGGGTCCTCGCAGCGGGGCGACGTCGGCCTCGCCGCCGACGGCGACGAAGCGGCCGCCCTCGATCGCGAGGGCGCTGGCGTCGGGGCGGGCCGGGTCGAGGGTCGAGACACGAGCTCCGGTCAGGATCAGGTCGGCGGGCATGGCGGCTCCGAGAGGGGGGGGGAGT
>MDTG01330623.1_pt1 | contig 24595 bp, 25 predicted proteins | sample 811421 | NCBI WGS metagenome assembly MDTG01 (sample SAMN05326645, study PRJNA326480) | marine metagenome | isolation source: seawater | place: Pacific Ocean: South East | collected 2011 | reverse complement strand
CTCGAGCTAATGCTGCAGCTGCACTTCTTAATTCTGAAGCATCTAATTTTTCGCTTGACCCTAAACCAACAGCTGCCACTATTTGTTTATCCTGTGGCAATAGTTGCACTTGGCCTACTTTTGCCGTGAATCCGAGTGTTTCTAAGTCGGCAGTTAGATCCGTTCTGCAAGCGGGGTCTTGAAGCCCTTCTTCAGTTACCCCAAATGCTGCCACTGCCATATTGGCCGGCGATTTTCTCCCTAAAGAAAAAGAAATATTCATAATGTTCCTCTCTTATTTTTCTTCTTACTCCGCTACAGAACGAGCGGTAACAGCTGTTCCTTCTTGCCAACGAGCCAAAGACCATAAAAGGTCAGAAAGTCTGTTGAGATAAGGAATTACTTGAGAATCTTCTCCAAGTCCAATTTGTACTGATGCTCGTTCAGCTCTGCGAGTGATCGCTCGAGCTAGATCTAGGCGGGCTGATGTTTCATTGCCGCCTGGCAAGACAAAATCGGTAGGCATTTCAAAGCGTTCACTTATTTGATCAATGAGTTCTTCCAGCCTCGATACTTTTTCTTCATTTACGCGACTATCTGCTGCCTTCAACTTGTTGATTTCTCTTGGGTTACAAGCTAACTCTGCCATGACTTTCCATAAGTCTCCTTCGATAGAAAGAAGGACGTCATGTAACTCTCCTTCAGATATAGCCCGAGCTAATCCTATTGCTGCTTGTGCTTCATCTACATCCCCATAAGCGATTGGCTGAAAGCTATCTTTACGAACCGTTCCTCCATAAAGCAACTCGGTCATTCCTTTATCGCCTTTTTTCGTATAGATCTTCACAAAAACTCCTAATTAAACAATATGAACTTCTTGACCCTAGCGATGGAGGTTACGATACAGATAGTTAAGGACACATAAGTTATGAATACAAAAAAAGTAACATCTAAAATGTCATCTGAAAAGTGGCCTCTCCCATGGTTACGCTCAATCGGATTTCGTTATTTAATCATCGCAGATGGTTTAGCTCTTTTTACCTTGATGATCTTCATTACAACTCTACGGTTTGGAACAAACTGGCCCTCTTATTCAATAACGTACCATCTCATTAGTTTTGGAATAGCCACTTTGATTCATCTCACTATTTTCTATTTCGGGGGATTATATGAATATGAACAAAGGCTTGGGAGGCCCGCTTGGCTTCCGCGTGTCTCATCTCTGTCTTTCATTGTGTTCTTAATAATCTCATTCTTAGGTCTCTTTACAAGTAAATTTCTAGTCCCACGTGCCACTCTCGTCTTCTTGTTCGTATGCACATCTATCGCAGTAGCTTTCAATCGCTGGCTTTCTTGTTCTGTTCGATCCAAAAGATTTGGCAAACCAAGAATCTTACTAATAGGCGACAAAAGCAACGTCAATCTGGCAATGAGTCATCTTGAAGACTCCGGAGGCGAGATTGAATTTGTTGGAGCTGTGGCACCAGGAGGAGATTTACTGAGCGAAATAGATTCTGCCAAGGCCACAGATGTTTTACTTCTAAGTGGTCAAACTCTTGTTGAGATCTATCCTCACCCACTAAATGAATTAGAACAACGAAAAATAGGAATCTATAAACAAATCACCCCTTCTGATACGCTCCTCGGACTCCAAAAAAGTCGCCAAATCGCCGGAATGCCTTTTGTGAGTCTTCTCGCTCATGCAGTTCCTCAAAGTAAGTTACGTTTGAAACGACTATTAGATCTGATTTATCTACTAATTTTGAGTCCGGTCATTCTTGCTTTATCTTTTTTGGTCTTCATCTATATGTGTTCTAAAACAAGATCTCATATTTTCTTCAAACAAGAACGAGTGGGACACTTGGGCAAAACTTTTTTTATGTGGAAATTTCGCACTATGCACAAAAATGCAGAATTTGAAGCCGGCGCACAATTAGCCTCGCACGATGATCCAAGGATATTGAATGGAATGAAATGGATTCGGAAAACACGTCTTGATGAATTACCTCAATTACTAAACGTACTAAAAGGTGACATGTCTCTTGTCGGCCCTCGTCCAGAACGTCCAGAGTTTGTGAGACTATTTGAAGAAAGGATTCCAGGATATGAACGTCGCCACGACATGCCCCCAGGCCTAACTGGACTGGCTCAAGTACAGGGCCATTACCAGACTGACCCATCCTATAAACTAGGTCATGACCTTCAGTACATAGTCAATTGGTCTCCAATTCTTGATCTGCAAATTGGATTACGAACACTAGTGGTAGTAATCCATCAATCATCTCGATGAAATTGAACAGCCCACAAAATTACCCTTCTTTATCAATTGTGATACCTGCTATGAATGCAGAGAAAACTATCCGTCGATGCATTGTGTCTGTACTTCAACAGGAGTATCCAAAAGAATTTGATATCACAATTGCTATTGGTCCTAGCAAAGACAGAACAATGGAAATCTTGAGAGAACTAGCCAGCAAGGAATCCCGGATTCAGATAATTGACAATCCTGCCGGTCGAACACCAACCGCTCTAAATCTGGCTATTGCTGCTAGCACCGGAGAAGTGATTGCTCGAGTTGATGCACAATCAAAACTTCCACCGAACTACCTTCAAGAAGCAGTTTCTACTTTAATGAAGGTGGGAGCTGCGAATGTAGGTGGGATACAACTACCAATAGCCGATAACGACACTCAACGTATCATTGCTCTAGCCATGCGATCTCCTTTCGGAGCTGGCCCAGCTGATTTTCGTGGACATGGCGAAGAAGGTCCAACTGATACGGTCTATTTAGGAACTTTCAATCGAAAAATTCTTGAATCCGTAGGAGGATTTGATGAATCATTGATTCGAAACCAGGACTACGAGCTCAACTGGAGACTAAGACAAGCAGGCCATTTAGTTTGGTTTACCCCAAAACTCAAAGTTGAATACGAACCTAGATCCACTTTGAAACAATTAGCCTCACAGTACTCTCAATATGGATCATGGAAACGTCGAATGCTCATTGAAAATCCTCGATCTACGAAATTCAGACACTTGGTTGCCCCTCTACTAGTATTAGGGCTTTTGGGATCTATAGCTACTGTATGTCTTGGTCAATTATTTGGCTTAGTAATACCAGTTTGCTATTTAACTGCTCTGATTGTTATATCGCTATTTATTTCTGACGAACAGCATCTAACCCCAGCAGACCGAATACGGCTGATACTTGCTTTCATGACTATGCATATATCTTGGGGAAACGGATTCCTGATTCTTCCTACCAACAAGTCGAGCAAAAGCCAGTAGCCAACCTCGACACGCTAAAGTGTTCCAATGTCCGATGACTCCAATGAAGCCGAACTTATAGAACTCTCTCACTCTCTTTCTTTAAGTAACTACATCCGTGAAATATGGATAAGAAGAGAATTTGCAGTCGTTGTACCAATAAACGATATGAGGGCGCAGAACATGGATACTGCTCTAGGGCAACTCTGGCACCTAATCAATCCAATGATGCTGATTAGCGTTTTTTACCTTGTTTTCGGAATAATGCTTGACACTGACCGTGGAGTAGATAACTTTCTTGGCTTCCTTGTGATAGGGGTCTTACTTTTCCAACTTTCGCAACGAACCATTCAAGAGTCTGCAGCTTCTATTAGACGCAACGAATTCCTTATTCGATCTATTCAATTCCCAAGAGCTTTACTTCCCATCTCTGCCGTAGTCGGACAGACTGTAGCCTTTCTCCCCAGCCTTCTTGTACTAGTAGCGCTTGTTCTAATCACTGGTGAAGTCCCCACATCAAGGTGGCTTCTATTGCCTGTAATATTGATTTGTCAAGCAGTATTTGGGCTTGGTGCATCCTTGATTGTTGCCAGAATTGGATTTGTGATGAATGATGTACAACAAATCCTACCTCACTTATTTCGCTTACTTTTTTACATATCCGGAGTTCTGTTCAGTGTTGAAACATTCATCACCAACTTGACTATCAAAAAACTTTTTGCAATTAATCCGTTTTACGACATAATCACAATCGCCCGATGGTCCTTAATGGGACTATCTGCTCCTTTGGAATGCATTATCGGTCTTACCGTCTGGACAATAACGCTTCCACTCATAGGTATCTTCTACTTTCGCTCGAATGAACATCGTTACGGCGCATGAACATCTCTAAGCGTCCCACGATTATCGCCAAAGACATTCATGTTGTTTATCGCGTTTATGAAGACACTAGATCTGGAGTAAAGCAACTATTTTCTCGCGGTCAGACTAAAAGGAACTATAGGGAAATACATGCCTTAAAAGGAGTTACGTTTAGTCTCTACGAGGGGGAAAGCCTTGGCATAATCGGTTCTAATGGATCTGGAAAATCAACTCTTTTAATGGCCTTGACAGGACTTCTCCCCTTAGAGTCAGGGGGGATTAAAGTTCGATCACGACCCACTCTTTTATCGGTTAACGCTGCCCTCAGACATGGAACATCAGGGCGACGTAACATCATAATTGGCGGTTTGGCTCTAGGCATGTCTAAACGTGAAATAGAAAGTAAATTAGAAGAAATCTCTGCATTCGCCGAACTTGACGAATTTATAGACCTCCCTATGCGAACCTACTCATCTGGAATGCGGGCTCGCCTAACATTTGCTATAGCAACAGCTCACCAGCCAGAGATTCTCCTTATTGATGAAGCATTGGCTGTTGGTGATGCAAGGTTCAAAGAAAAAAGCACTGCTCGGATTAGTGAAATTAGAAGACAAGCTGGTGCCGTAATATTAGTTAGTCACGACACAACTGAAATTTCACGCTCTTGTGAGCGTGTGATTTGGATAGAAAAAGGCGAGGTGCTAGCTGATGGACCTGCCGACAAAGTGATATCCCAATATCTATCATTCCTCAAATCAAACTTATAACTATCTACATGATTGCGGAATGTCTAATAACTGCTAAAGCAAACTTGGGAGAAGGTCCCGTTTGGGATCAATCCACTAATGAGATTGTTTGGGTCGACATTATGAAAGGAAACATAAACCGAGTAACTATTGATGGAAATATAGGAAGCAGTAAAACTCTTCCTTTGCCAGTGGGGGCTATAGCTCCCAATCTAAATGATTGGATAGCAGCAACGCCGGCCGGTCTATACCGAGTCAATGACGACTCTTATGCATTCACCTACCAGCTAAAACCAGGTCTGAGAATGAACGACGGGAAAGCTGATGCAGCTGGTCGTTTTGTAGTTGGAACGATGCACAGTGAAAATCCATCAAAAGGATTTGGTGACCTCTGGTCGATAGACGAAGAAGGGATGCACCTTTTAATTAGCTGCACAAACATCTCTAACGGACTCGATTGGTCTGCCGATAATGAAACAATGTTTTTCATAGACACACACACACAATCCGTAGATGCTTTTGACTATGAATTGGAAACAGGAAATATTTCAAATCGGCGGAAATGGGCCCATATTGACCCAGAGCTGGGTTCCCCAGATGGTATGTGCATAGATGTTGAAGGTGGCATATGGGTAGCTCTCTGGGGAGGCGGAGCTGTGATCCGCTTGGTAGATGGAAAGATTGATGAACGTATTGAGTTGCCAACTCCCCAAGTGACTTGTCCCGTATTTGCTGGAGTAAATTTGGATCAGTTAATTATTACTACTGCTGCAACTGGTCTTGAGCCATATTCAAATGGGGCTGGCGATCTCTACATCTGCACTCCTGGAATCCAAGGCTTTGCACCAAACTTTGTCGGAAATTGGAGTCTCTAGGTTGCAAGCACTGAACATAAATAGTCGGAAGCTAAATCAGCTGGAGATGCACTGCTTTCTATTTGAATATGTTTAGACAAGAAACTCTTTGCGTTAGCGCGTACTGCTACCCGCGAGGCAAGAGGTTCTTTCAATACTTCAATAAGCGCCTCCGTGGAGGTAGTTTTTCGAAACGCTCCGTTTGGATCAGCAAAGGTGGATACCCGTTCACCATGCGGATTGTGATAAATCATGGGTACCCCACGGACTAAAGCTTCGTATCCAAGAGTGCTGAATCTAGTAATAAAAAGTGGAGCGGTATTCAAAGCTTCACTAGAAGTTCTTGAACTCCGAAGCCAAGGCACTACAAAACTCCTATCAGCTACATGCTGAGAAATTTCAAATTTCCACCCAGATTCTGTAGCTGCCCTTTGAACACTTTGTAGCCACTCATAACGACTAGAGGTCCCGACCCCATAAGTGAAATTGAGGTTTATAAGTAAACGGTCACCTTGGACAGGACTGGGTTCTTGATGCCATAGTCTAAACAAGCGCTCGCTACCCACGACTACACGGTGCGGCCCTTTTATGGATTCAAAATCAAATTTTCCTAAGCAAAATACATGATCAACCGACTGGTATGGATACCTCTTTCGTCCAGTATCAACATCGTCAAAATCTTGCACCCCTTCTACCCATGCGAAAGTCGGTCGTCCTTGATTTTTTTTCATGCGAACTAATGGTGCAGTTGTACCCCAGTCGTTCAATACTACAAGAGCGGTTGCCCCGCTTAATTGCTTCTCCGTCACAATGCTTTTCTGAGAAGAACCAAAAAATCTAAGTAATTCTTCGTGGCGTAAATTAGTAGCTCTCCAACGTTGTAATACTTTTTTAGTTGGTACAGGAGTTGTTAGTAATACTTGCTTTCCTCTCTCCTGTAAAGAAAGAAACAAAGGGATCAGTTCCTCTAAGTGGTAAGCAGCCTGAGCCACCAACAGAATGGCTGGTTCTCCTAATTCCGCTTCCGGAGTTGCGTCTAGAATTCGTAGTTCTGGTAACAGAACATGTTGTCTCTCAGACATATAGCTCTATTCGCTGGCCAAATGTGCCGTAACACCGCCATCTACTACTATGGACTGTCCAGTCATATACGGAGTTTGTTTACTATCTGCAAGATGGACGATAGTGGGGGCTACCTGCTCCGGAGTCGCAATGAAACCAAGTGGTGTTCTGTTTATCAAATTCTGCCGATTGCCTTCTGGCCCGTCTGGGTGAGGCCTTCTATGAAATCCATCTTCCAGCATCGAAGTTTCAACTGCACCTGGGAGAACTGCGTTACAGCGTATACCCTGTGGCGCTAGTTCTAAAGCAACTGCCCTAGTTAGTGCCACTAGAGCGCCTTTGGAGGCCGCATAAGCAGAAACATTTATTGAAGTGGCCAAAGCATGAACAGAACTTATATTAACTACAGCACCTTTAGCCCGAGCTAGTTTCTCTGTGCCTTCTCGAATTATCTGAAAAGCACTTTTCACATTTATTTCAAAGACATTGTCCCAGTCTTCATCACTAACTTCTGCCATTGACTTATCTATACCTACCGCTGAATTATTCACTATGGCATCAATCTTTTCAACATCATTCAAACGCTCAAAAAGTTCTATAGCCGAATCAGGATCAGAAAGATCAATGTGCTCAAAACGGTTAATCGGCTCTGGAGATTCATGCCGCCCTACACCTATTACTTCCCAACCCTGTCTCTGAAACTCAACACATGCTGCTAAACCAATACCACTACTAACTCCAGTGACTAGAGCTACACGTTTCATATCAAAATCTCTATTCCTAATCCGTTCGCTAGGTTCTCTATAGCTCTAGCATGCACCCGAGCTGAAGCTTCAAGAGTATTTGAAGCATTATGAGAACCAAAAATAACATTTTCGAAATGACGAATTTCATTATTCTCTGCTGGTGGTTCTTCCTCAAATACATCAAGCGCAACCCCTTCAAAGAATCCTTCTCTAAGCGCTTTAAGTAAAGCTTCTGTATCTACTACTGGCCCTCTTGAGACATTGATCAACCATCCTCCAGGTTTCATAAAAGAAAGACTTCTTTCATTGATTAAGTGATACGTACTGCTATTTAAGGGGCAGCTCAATGAGACAATTTCGCTGACTCCCATCAATTCTTCAAAACCAACTACCCTCACTCCAAGTTCTGTTGCAGCTATCTGGCTTTCTATTGAGGGGTCAGTCCCTACAACATCCATTGACGCAGCCAAAGATCGGAGCGCTATGGCTCGTCCAATACCACCTAAGCCAACAATTCCGATGGTCTTATCAGCCAAAGACCGGCCAGCAGGTTTCGGCCAGTCTCCACTTCGGACTCCTTGATCTACCCGATGAAGCTTCCTCAACAACATAGTGCAGTAGGCCATAGCCACATCTGCTACTTCATGGTCAAATGCCCCGGGAGTATTAGTTATCGAAATGCCTCTTTTTTCTGCAGATTCTCTATTTATGCCATCAACCCCAATACCCCACTTCGAAATGACTTTTAGTTGAGGGCATAAAGCTAGTACTTCTTCCGTAAATTGATCGTCTCCTGCGACTACCCCCACGCAGTCTTCTAAAGCTGAAACTAAAGCCTCCCCCTCTAAATGTTGTCCCCTTATTTCTGGCACCACTACCTCTACACCCGCTTTTTCAAAGTAAGGCAAATACTTCGAAATATCCCTTATGAGCTGAATGCAAGTTATGGCGATTTTCATTTTTCTTGTCTCTCTCTTAAAGAATGTAAAGTTTCAGCAAGAACAAAATCAGGTTCTTCGTCAATATCTATTGCTTCATGGGGATCAATTGTAAATAGCAGTGGTCTGTCGCCAAATCTTTGACCCTCTAATATCTGATCTCGACTGAACACATACATGCCGGAATTCTCCTCATAAAGAGGCGGGAGGTCCTGAGTCCGCTCTAGGGTGCTTGGATCATGATTAATAGGGTTGAAGCGGGAATCATAAAGTCGCGTTTGTAATTGAGTCACCGAAATAAGTGAATCAAACTTGTTGAGTGAGTTTTCTAGAGTTTTCATACCTTCTGAAATTGTTTTACTTCGAAGAAGAGGACTAGTGGAATGTACTTGCAAGTACCAGTCTGAATCAATTTCACTTGCATCATTACGAAGAATTTCAGTCATTGGTACATCTCCGCCCAGTAAGTGTTCTGGTCTCTGTATTACGTTCACCATCGGAAATTCCTCTTCACACTGACTCTTCACTATTTCACTATCAGTATCTATCACTACTTGAGTAACCTCTGGACAAGCAAGCAGTGTCTCAAGCATGTAATGAAACAGTGGTTTACCATTGAAATTTCGATAGTTCTTCCCAGGTACACGTTCACTAGAATGACGCATGGGCATAAAAGCTACGACTTCTAACATGTTGATATTCTTTGATTGACAGCCATAATTACATCCGATGATTTCTTGATGTGAAACCTTTTGGATAATAAAATCGTCGTTTCAATTCCGCTGTCAGTTCGTCACCTTGTTGAAAACCCTGCCATGCCCCGCGAAATTGCGCATAACGAAATCGTGGAATACTTATCAGATTACGGAGAAGCCTTCGCCGAGGAATCGCTGCCATGTAGTCTCGTATAGTGTTAGCAAAAAATAACCCCATTGCCTCTAAAGTCCCCATCTTCTGACGCCCAAATATCTTTCTATGAGCAATGGCTTCTCTTCTGTATCTATTCACTGTCTGGGAAATGCTCTCTTCATGTACGTGTACAATAGTTGCTTCCGATTCATACCATAAGCGCCTACCATCTGAGAGCGCCTGCTTAGCCCAAGCCATGTCTTCTAGTCCTGTTAGTTCTTCATCATAAGGATTTTGCTCCCAAGCTGACTTCCGAATTGCACAATTCGCATTGTTGCAAAACGGATGCATCTGTTGATGGTCTGATACATCTGGAAACCAACGCCGCATCAACTCTGTCTCCGAGAAATGGTTTCGCTCATCGCCAATCTGGCGACCATAAACCAACGCAACATTTGAATGGTTCTCAAATGGAGATACCAGTCGCTCTAACCAGTACTTATCGTGTGGGTAGACATGAGCGCTAACAAATACCAGTATGTCTCCGGTTGCGGATTCACACCCGCGATTCAACGCTCGCCCAAAAGTGAAGTCTTCTGGTTTTATCTTCTCCACTACGCTGCCAGCCGCAATTGCTATTTTTCTTGTGCCATCAGTGGAGCCAGAATCAACTAAAATTATTTCTTCTGGTTGACGAGTTTGATCAGCTAGGCCTTCAAAGAGATAGGGAAGATACTTTGCTTCGTTCAAAGCACGTACCACTATTGAAACTGAAATAGTCACTAGATGATCTTACCCGGCGAAACAACTAGTCTTCTGCACTACTATGTCTTCCATGTCTACTATTTCTGTTGTCGTTCTGACAATGGGGGATCGCCCTGATGAACTAGCTGCTTCTATTTCTTCTGCTCGGACACAAAAAGGAGTAAGTGTCGAAATAGTTTTAGTCATAAATGGCGGCACTCCTAATCAAGCCTTAGCCGATGTGATAGTAGAACCTAAAGAAAATGTTGGCATTCCTGAGGGTCGTAATATCGGTGCTGCTGCTTCTAAAGGAGAATTTATTTGTTTCCTTGATGATGACGGAGTTTTATTAGATGAAAATATTTTTTTAGAAGCAAATAACGCATTTAGTTTTGAAGAGGACTTAGCCGTTGTCTCTCTCAAAATAGTTAACGAGCATAACAAAACTGTTCAACGCCATCATTCAGGATTAATAAAAGAACCTAGCCAAAAAGCTGAGATAACCGCTTTTGCAGGAGGTGCCTGTCTAATTAGAAAGACCGCATTTGATTCAGTTGAAGGATTTAGCGGTGAGTTCTTCTATGGACTTGAAGAAACAGACCTAGCTTGGCGTCTAATAGACGAGAATTGGAAGATTAGATACCTATCGAATCTTCTATTTTTTCATCCAAGTACTTCTCCCACACGACACAAAAACTTTCATTTAAATACTGCAAGAAACCGGATGTGGTTAGTTCACCGCCTTCTACCCTTTCCTCTCGCAATTATTTATTTGACCAACTGGTTTCTCGTTTCAGCAATTCGCAATCTTTTAAGGCCATCAAATCTATATCTAACACTCGCTGGGTACTTTCTAGGTTGGGAAAGTCGTCCTTTCGTGAGATCTACTTTAAAGAAAGAAACTCTAATCAAACTCACTAAACTGAGGCGGCCTCCAATTATCTGAGATTTCGCATTCCCGATTAAGACCATGATTGTTTGAGCTAGGAAGCTAGTAAATTCACCTTCCTTCGGAGACCGGATTTAGTCGAGTCTCTCTATTTGCACGATTTCAATTCAAACGAACTCATGCTTCTGTTCTATATCATCTATCCATAAATAATTAGAAAATATAGTACTTAATCAAGCAAGTATCGTTCCGGTAGCCACTAAAAAAGATCGAAAAATTCTGAAACGCTTCTGATCCATTTTTATTACGAACTTCAAGCTTCACATAAGCCACCTTAAAAAAATCAAGAATCATTTCTTTAATGCCACCAAAGAAGAAGACAAGATCGATTTGTCAAACTTAACAAAAAATCAGGCTAATCTGTCTCATGTGAAAGGTCTCATACTAAGTGGCGGCGCAGGAACCAGGTTGCGTCCGATTACTCATACCAATGCTAAGCAACTGGTCCCTATTGCCAACAAACCTATTCTTTTCTATGGAATAGAGGGGCTGGTGAAAGCTGGTATAACCGATATAGGCATAATTATCGGTGAGACAGGAAATGAAATTCAAAGGGCTGTGGGAGATGGCTCTTTCTGGAATGCGAAAATAACCTACATCCAGCAAGAGCAACCACTGGGTCTAGCTCACTGCGTTCTGATCGCTAAAGAGTTCCTAGGCGACGACGACTTCATGATGCATTTAGGCGACAACATGCTTGAACAAGAACCAGCAATCCTTGTTGAAAAATTCATTGATGATAGAACCAACATGGACTTAGACTGTCGAATCCTCCTCAAAGAAGTCCAAAATCCTTCCTCTTTTGGAATTGCGACAATCGGAAAAGATGGAGAAGTAACGAAACTTGTAGAAAAACCAAAAAACCCTTCAAGTAACCTCGCTCTCGTAGGTGTTTACCTCTTCACTAGAAGTATTCATACTGCGGTAGAGCACATCACGCCCTCCAACAGAGGAGAGTTAGAGATAACTGATGCTATTCAATGGCTAATTGACGATGGAAATACGGTAGATCATGATCTATTAAAAGGATGGTGGATAGATACAGGGAAAAAAGACCCTCTTCTTGACTGCAACCGTCTTGTTCTTGATTCGGTAGAAACAAGCATCGACGACTCTTGCATTGTTGACGTACACTCAAGCACCACTGGCCCAATAGTAATTGGCAGAAATAGCAGCATTACTAACTCAACTATAAAAGGACCAGTAGCTATAGGGGAAAATGTAATAATCCAGAATAGTGAAATTGGCCCATATGTGTCGATTGGGGACAACTGCTCCGTGGAAGACACCCATATAGACAACTCAGTGATTCTTCAAAACTGTCTAATTAGAGGCTCAGGATGGATCACTACCTCACTACTAGGCCGTTCTTGCAGCGTCACCACCTCAAATGATTCAGAATCAATTGTATTGATGCTAGGAGATGACTCAGTGGTGGAGTTATCCTAAAAACCGATGACTACTGTTCACCCCTCCGAGATCATTGAAGGCGTACTGCACGTACACCCAAAAGTCTTCAGCGATGAAAGAGGAATGTTCTTAGAAACCTGGCGTAGTGATTGGTTCCCAGATAAAGATCTCATGGTTCAAAACAATCGAGCCGACCGAGAGATCAATAGCCTGGTGGGGCTTCACTATCACTTACAACAATCCGACTACTGGTACATCCCTTTCGGTATTGCTCGAATTGTTTTACACGATCTTCGAATAGGTTCGCCTACAGAAGGCGCCACTATCTGCAAAGATTTAGGAACTGATGATAGAAGTTCCCTCGGTCACGAGGGTATTTACATCCCTCCGGGAGTAGCTCATGGATTTGCAGCGCTCACTGATATAACCATCACATATCTCGTGGATAGGTTTTACAACCCAGAAGATGAGCTGGGAGTTGCATGGAATGACCCAATTATTGCAGCCGAATGGGGCGTCACACAACCGATACTTTCCATCCGAGATCAAACGAACCCACAAATCTCCGAACTTGATTCAAAAATTCAACCGGCTTTCTAATATGCGACTATTCATCACCGGAGCAGCAGGATTCATTGGATCTAACTATGCGCGCCATGTCCTGAGCACTACGGACGACGAAATAACAGTCTTCGATGCTTTAACTTACGCTGGGAACCGCTCCAACTTAGAAGATCTTGAAACAAATCCACGTTTCAATTTCATTCACGGAAACATTTGTGACCGATCTGCCCTAGAGAAAGCCTTACCCGGCCATACGGCAGTTATTCACTTTGCTGCTGAAAGTCATGTGGATCGATCAATTGAAAATCCTGATGAATTTATAAGAACAAACTGCGATGGAACTAACACTATCTGTGACGTTGCGAACAAGGCAGGTGTAGAACGATTTATACATATTTCTACTGATGAAGTCTATGGATCAATAGAAAATGGATCTTCCAAGGAGTCAGACCCCCTTGATCCTAGGTCACCATATTCAGCTTCAAAGGCTGGATCTGATTTAATAGCTTTGAGTCACTACTCCACACACGGACTTCCAGTAATTGTTACTCGGTCTTCAAACAATTACGGCCCCTACCAGTTCCCAGAAAAAATTATCCCTTTGTTCGTAACCAATCTCCTCAACAAAAGAAAGGTCCCCCTATACGGCGATGGTAAGAACATACGCGACTGGTGTCACGTATCGGATAACTGTGTCGGAATTGATCTCGCATTGAGGAAAGGAAATGTAGGGGAAATATATAATATTGGTGCAGGAAACGAGCTAACTAATCTTCAACTCACCCATACCTTGCTTGAGTTGACCGGCAATGACGAGTCTATGATCACTTGGGTTGACGACCGTCTTGGCCACGACCGTCGTTACTCTATTGATATTCAGAAAATCACAAAACTGGGCTGGGTGCAAGAGCATGACTTTAGAGATGGGCTAGCGGAGACAGTCAAATGGTATACCCAACACCGCTCCTGGTGGGAACCCCTCAAGGCCACTAAATGAAGATTGTTGTTACCGGCGGACAAGGACAACTTGCACTGGCACTTAAACGACGCAACAAAAACCATCAATTACTCGCCCCTGATCGAAAGACCCTAGATATATCCTTACCTTCAGAAGTTGAGAAGTTTTTTCAAGAAGAACAGCCTGATGTCGTCATCAATTGCGGAGCTTGGACCAATGTAGATGCTTGCGAAACCAACCCAAAAAAAGCTTTAGCTGTGAACGGTGAAGCCGTTGGAACTATCGCGAAGATATCAGAAATTTTCGAAACTCAACTGGTACAAATTTCAACCGACTACGTATTTGACGGAAAGAAAAAGACACCATATTTAGAAACAGATAAGCCAAATCCTCTCTCTGTCTATGGAGAGTCAAAGCTGCTCGGCGAACACCTTGCCGGAGATAGATCCTTAATCGTACGAACTTCATGGCTTATGAGCGCTAACGAAGGGAATACGCTACAAACGATTTTAGGCCTCTTAAGTAAACCAGGAGAACTGAAGTTCGTAGATGATCAAATTGGGTGCCCAACCTTTGCCGAAGATCTTGCAGACCAAATATTCAATCTTATAGAAGCACGGATTAATGGAATATTTCATGTAACTAATGCGGATTCAGTATCTTGGTTCGAGTTTGCTAAAGAAGTAGCTAGAGAAACTGGTAACGACCCTACAAGAATCATTCCAATCAGTACTTCGGAGTTGAATCCTCAGCGTCCGGCCAAAAGACCTTCTAATTCAGTATTAAGTAATCAGGCTTTGAGCCAAAATGGGTTTTTACCGCTAAGAAGTCACACGTTTTCCCTTATCGATACTTTAAAAGAATTAGGACTGAGATGAATTTTATTTCCACTGAGCGTTCTTTGGGTTTCATTCGCTGTGAAGCTAGCTGTCTTCCCGCCTTAACTAGAACATAGATTTAGACTTCACGCGTACCTTCTATAGTTAACCAGCAACGACCAAAGATGTACTCCTATCCATGCAAGCCCAAGTACACCTACAAAGCGACGCTCTAGCCATTTAGAGAGTTCGCTCTCTGAAAAAGAACGGCCTGCTAGATAAAACACACCAATACTTAGAGGCAAATAATAACGTCCTTGAAAATAGGGATACCGAAATTCAGCAAAAACTAAAGGAACCAAAAATAAGGCCAGACCAAGAAAAATTAGTGTTCGAAAATTAGCACCAGATGAAGTAAAAATTCCTAAAAGAAGAAACGTCCCAAGAGTAAGAAGAGCAACCATCATTAAAGCTTCACTTAGAGGAGTGTCCAACCATCCAAACCATCCAACGGCTTGCTTTATATATGTATAAGTGTCATTAGGAATAGATGTCCATCTATTCCGCCCATTATTTCCTGCAGTAAAAGTAGACCAAGAAGGCGCTATCCACAAAAAGGCAACTAAACCTAACAACCCGGAACCTGCAGTTAGTTTCATCATCCGACGTCGAAACTCATCACCGAAAAATCTCTCTGGGTGTAATAAAGCCAAAGAAACTCCGATAATTAATAGCCAAAGCAAAGAGTCTCTTCTGACTAGAAGGAACGCTAAGGAACAAGCAAAAAAGATTTTTGATAGTGATCTAGCCCGTAAATCTTTATTTTTATCTGAAAGCACAATCCCTGTCGACCACATTAATGCTCCAAGAGATGCTGCTAAACCTGACGGGTTGATGGTGGACCCAAGAAATAAGACCATCGGAGTAATAGACAAAGTCCATCCTAAGACTACAAAACTGCTTTTATATCTAGAGTAAAGTATCGCTCCTGCCGAAGCTAAGAGAGTAGCGTTCAACAAAGCCATCCAAATTCTCATCGCATAAGCCCCGGTAAGGCCATGCAGAAAGAGTGAAGGCAATCCGGCTAAAAAGTGGAATAGCGGTGGATAATTAGTAGCAGTTGAATTCTCATAAGTGGGAACCTCTGCCCATTCAAGAATCATGCAATCTGATGAAACGTCAGACTTAAATGCAAGGCAGCTAACGGCATCTACAGGCAACCCATCAACTTTGTAGGGGCCCTCCATTTGGCCACGAACAATACCTTGAGCCCGAACCATATGCGCAGGTTCATCTGGAGACGCGAACATGGGATTCGTCACAGCCCAAATAACCATCAAGGGAAATATTGCAAGAAAAAATTTCCACCAGTACTTTCTCATTCGCTTTTCGACTCCGGCTCTTCAAGATTCACATAACCTAAATATCGTTCACATATCTCTTTAGGGTCACCTACTTCTACGAGGTGAGACTTATCAATCCATGCCACTCTGTCACAAAGGTCTTGCACCTGATCAATGTCATGAGAAACCAAAACAATTGTCACTCCTTGCCTACGCAACATCTCCATGTGATTAAGACATTTTCTCTGGAATTCCTCGTCTCCAACAGCTATAACTTCATCAACTAGTAATACCTCCGGGTCAACATGAACTGCTATAGCGAAACCTAATCGCACATACATGCCGCTGGAATAAACCCTTACTGGAGAATCAATAAACTCACCTATCCCGCTAAATTCAATTATCTCATCCACTACTTCAGACATTTGCCGACGATTCATTCCCAAAATGGCACCGTTTAAATAAACATTCTCACGGCCAGTCAATTCAGGATGAAACCCGGCACCTAGCTCTAGCAATGCCGACAAGTTTCCTTCGATCTTGATAGAACCCGAAGTCTGACGATGAATACCAGACAATAGTTTCAGCAAAGTTGATTTTCCAGAGCCGTTTCGCCCTATAAGCCCAAAGAAACTGCCCTTAGGTATTTCTAAATTTATATCCCTTAACGCCCAGAAGTCTTCTACAGAAGAGCGACGGGAGCGTCGAACCATCGCTTCTTTAATCGAGGTGGGGCGATTACGTACGAGCCTGTAACGCTTAGATACTTCTTCTATCTGGATGGCGAAATCTGAATCCCTCATCACATTTCCTCACTTAGAGCCATTGACCGGCGATTGAGGAACCACCATCCGAAACTCAAGGAAGTAAAGGCGTAAAGCGCCAATATAGAAAGCCTGCCCATAGAAGGCCAATCTAGAAAATAAACAATGTCACGAAAAGTGCCTACAAACTGACTAACTGGATTAAACCCAATCAAGTCGGCTGCTGGTAGGCCATAAGCGCGTTCAGGGATAATTTCTTCGGTGTAGACAATCGGCACTAAAAAGAAGAGAGTGCTTAAAATAATCACAACTAGATTTTCAACATCTCTATACCGAGTATTAAATACCGACATAATCATGCCGATCCCAAGACCAAACATTGCTGTGAATATAAGTACTACAGGCACAAGCAGCATCGTCCAGCCAAGGTTTCCATACCCTGCCATAAAAGCAATGAGTACTAAAGCCTCAATAAATGCTTGAAATCCAACTGCTGCTGCGCCACCAAAAGTTACCGTTTCGAGTGGGAAATATACTTTTCGTCGCAAATCGCCTATTGATATTAACCAATGCATCGAGCCTCGGATCATACTCTCAAATAAAAGCCAGACGACCAGCCCACTAAATAGGTACATTGCAAAATTCAGTTGACCAGATCCTGCTTCAGGAGGCTGAAATCGAAAAATAACTCCAAAAACCAGACTGTAAACAAAGATTCTGGACAGAGGATTCAATAGTGACCAAGCCCATCCTAAAAAACTTCGTTTATGTTGCACTTTCAGCTCACGCTCAGCGAAATTGAACGTTAAAGGAAGATACCCACGAACAACACTGAGTCGACTCTTTATTTTATTCATCAATTTCTATACCTCTAAATTTGCTTATCACTCTCAAACACTAGGCCAGAGTGGCTCGCGCAACGAGGTCCATTCCAAAAGCAGTTAAAATAGCCAGGTACAGAAGTCCTGTTGCCGCCATCACCGCTGAATATTGACGTTCCTTCAGCGCTGCTCGAGCTACTATTACCAATACAACTGTTGAAACTACACAAGCAAGCCAAAACCATCCGAGCATTCCGTTGTAACCATCATCTATCGCTCCATTTATTACTGAGATCATGCCAGTAGGCCATAAAAGAGCCGCCAATTCAAAAGGCCAAATAAAAACAGTCCAGTTCACTAATTCATTGAGTGGACCTCTAGCCAATCCTGGTTGAACAAGGTACCAGTGACCCAAAAGCATTGCATCTGTTATCGCTCCCAGAAACATTGCCCCCACTAATGTACGAACTACTGCCAGAAGCGCAGGGTCCCCAGCGTTGATTCCAGCAGCAACTAAAGCAATTAACCCAAGAGAAGCGGAAACTAGATCTAGAAGTGGTGGGAACTCTAAGCCATCTTCAAAAGTTTTTCTTTCTCTATTGATCCCAGTCATAGCAGCTATACGGTTCGTACGTTTCTCTTCTATCTTCTTTTGATTAGCCACTCCAGCTTTACGTCGAATAATTGAAACTCCCATTGCTACTACAACTGAGACGAACATTGCTATAGAAAAAATTTCACGTATTGATACTTTTCCTTGAGAGAACCCAGCAATCACCGATCCAGCAGTCATGAGTCCAAATGTGATTCGGATGGTCCATCCGTATCCGATACCTACTTCTCTTCGTCTTCCTGTTACCCAGAGAAAGAATAAACTTCCAGCCGCCCATTGAAGCAAAACAGTCGCTGCGTCTAGATCTATCATGCTCGCACCACTAAATTCAGGTCTCGACTGATCAAGTAATCCGTTAGTTTTCCTTGTTGAATAAGCACTAAAGACAAGCCTAGAGCGACTCTTTATCCATAAGCACTTTAGATTTAAGGATAATATTGTTTACTTAACAGATCTTTTACTAGGAGAAACCATGCCAGTCTCAAAAACTTCCAGAATCTTTGTGGCCGGCCATCGGGGTCTAGTCGGTTCAGCAATCATGCGAAACCTTGAAAATTCTGGATACGAAACCCTATTAACCGCTTCTAGAAATGAATTAGATCTTCGTGATCAAATAGCAGTAAATAAATGGTTTCAAGAAAATGGGCCCGAATACGTTTACCTAGCAGCAGGTACCGTTGGAGGGATTCTTGCTAACTCTACGCGCCAAGCCGAGTTTCTATATGACAATATGATGATTCATGCAACAGTTCTAGAAGCAAGTAGAGAATTTGAAGTCAAAAAACTCTTGTACCTCGGAAGTTCCTGTATCTACCCAAGAAATGCTGATCAGCCCATAAAAGAACATGCTCTTCTCACTGGTGAACTGGAACCAACAAATGAAGGTTACGCTCTTGCTAAAATTGCTGGTATAAAATTATGCGACTTCTACCGTCAACAATACGGCTGTGACTTCATCTCTGCCATGCCTACGAACCTTTACGGACCAAATGACAACTTTGATCTACAAAATAGTCATGTTCTCCCAGCTTTAATCCGAAAATTTCATGAAGCACGTTTAAACAAAGAGTCTTCAGTAGAGATCTGGGGAACCGGTAAGGCTATGCGGGAGTTTCTTTATGTAGATGATCTTGCAGACTGCTGCAGGTTCTTGATGGATGAATACTCTGAAAGCGGCCATATCAATATCGGAACAGGGATAGATCTAACTATCTCGGAACTCGCTAATACAATCCAAGAAATAGTCTTTCCAACAGCCAAATTAACTTTCGATACTTCAAAACCTGATGGGATGCCAAGAAAAATTCTAGATATAGAGAAATTAACGTCCTTAGGATGGTCAGCCCCAACTATCCTTCGAGAAGGTATAGAAAATACTTACAAATGGTTTTTAGAAAACGAATCAACATTTCGCGGACGCTAAAGGAACACCTCTTATGAAAACAGCTCTAATTACTGGAATCTCAGGGCAAGATGGGTCATATCTAGCTGAGTTGCTGCTCGAAAAGGGATATAAAGTGCATGGACTTATACGACGCTCTTCGAGCGTCGGGACTAAGCGTCTTGACCATCTCTATGAGAGCCCTCAAGACCAGAATCGTCATCTTGAGCTCCACTACGCAGACATGACGGATAATAGTAGTCTCATTTCACTTATCCAGAAAACTGAACCTGACGAAATTTATAATCTTGCTGCTCAAAGTCATGTAAAAGTTTCTTTTGAGATTCCGGAGTTCACTGTCGATGTAACCGGGATGGGCCCTCTTAGAATACTAGAAGCGATCAAGATTACAGGATCTAAAGCTCGATTTTATCAAGCTTCATCTTCTGAAATGTTTGGCTCTACTCCACCACCTCAGAACGAAGAAACTAGTTTTCATCCACGAAGCCCTTACGCTGCTGCGAAGGTTTTCGCTCATGCTTGCACGGTCAACTATCGCGAGTCTTATGATATTTTTGCAGTAAGCGGCATCTTATTTAATCATGAAAGCCCGCGTCGCGGCGAAACATTTGTAACTCGAAAAATATCTAAAGCCGTAGCCGAAATTGCTTTGGGGAAACAAGATGCTCTCTACCTAGGAAATCTTGATGCTCGCCGAGACTGGGGCTACGCCGCCGACTACGTAGAAGCTATGTGGCTTATGCTGCAACAGGATAAGCCGCAGGATTTTGTAATCGGCACCGGAACTGCACATTCTGTTCGCGACTTTTGTGAAAAAGCTTTCAATTGTGTAAACCTGGATTGGGAAGATTATGTCCGCTACGATCCTCGGTACGATAGGCCTGCAGAAGTAGATTACTTACTTGCTGATCCATCAAAAGCAGAAAAAGAACTTGGTTGGAAAAGAAAAACTGATTTTCCAGAACTAGTCGAAATGATGGTCCACTCTGATTTAGAATCTCTGAAAGAATCTAATAACTAAGTTTGTTTGTCCGTAGCCGCTGACGCTTTCTTGTCTTTCATTGAGGAAACACTCTGTTATATCTCAAATAACAGGCAGCAAATAAACCCGAAATCAATCTCTTCACCATCTCTGCTTTCTCTAAAGGTGCAGCGAATAAGTAATGAAAATCAAAATTTGCGCAATGAAGGAACTCTCCGAACGCTGAAATCCGAACATACCCAACTGAAGTCATGAATTGATCAAAGTCCTCGTTTGTATAGCCCATTGTTTCTGAGGAAAAAACTCCATTCTCATATGCAAGCACAGGACGGCCTATCTTTAAGGTGTCTGATGCCCCTCGGAGTGCTCCGAATTCACCACCTTCTAAATCCAATTTGATAAAACCCACTGACTCTGGGGCGATACCAAGACTCTTAAGATCTTTATCTATTGTTGAAGCAGCGACTTCAATCTCCACGAAGTCATACTTGTTGTCTTCAAGTGTATTTATCGTTGCTGAATTAATTCCAGAACGGCCCGGCCGCTTAGGAACAAATTGAAAAGTAAGATTCTCCAAATCTGGATCTTCTTGGACGGCGCAAGATCGAACAATCAATCCATGAAAAGGTGACAAATCCTTTTCTAATTTTTTTGCGAGCCTAGGTAACGCCTCATAAGCAATTGTGTGACCTTCACGACAAATCTCCAACATAGGCTTTGTGTGATAGCCCTTATGGGCTCCACAATCTATAGAGGTGTCTTCTCTACGCAAGACTGCCTGATATAAACCCTTAATGATCTCTTCTGGAATCATTGGATTCTCTGCACACATCTCGCGAAAACTTGCTACTAGACCTGGGTCGTGAACTGGTAAAGGTTGGCTTATATCTATTTCATTCATCTTTTTCTCTAATCCGTGAGTGCTTCTGCTAGGGGAACTCTTGGAAAGACTTCAAGAGCCCCACCTACCGTCGAATTGACTATCTCAATTTCTGCAGCTCTAAAAACACTCGAGGCTGCTTGATAATGCGCAATCATGTAGTCAGTTTTTGGGTGATGCCATTCTCGACCCTTACCAAAATAATCAGGACGGAAATGATTTGGATCATCATCTTCAGTTGAAGTCAGGAGCATCTTCTCGCCTGAGTACCCTCGGACTTCTGGTCCAGTTTCTACGACACTCTTCGGGATTGAATAAGTTGTATCACAACCCACGAGAACTATTTTCTTGAAACCCATATGTGCTGCTAATTGAAGTAGAGTCACTGTTACCGTACTAGGCGTCACTAAGCCTCGCCTAGCATCTATGGAAGCTGAAGCAAAATCTTCGTTCACTGGGTTTCTCTTGATTTGACGAAAAAGAATCCTATTCGGAAGTTCTTCAATTAGTTCTCGAGTTCTAAGTTCTCGATTCGAACCATCATGAATTCTTAGTGTGGTAGGAAAAAAACCAGTTATCTCTGGATTTGAACGAAGCATTTCATTGACTTCTTCACATTGATCCGGAACAAAACGAGTATCTACTGCAGAATAATAGCGGGGCCTCCATTTGACTTCATCAAAAAGAAGAAAGATCGCATTGGAGCCAAATATTACTTGATTGTCTAAGAGCGTGAGATCAGTTTGATTCAAAGAAGGGCCATTCCCGAGAATTACACATGTTTCACCCAAGTGAGCACCTTTCAGCGAAGTTATCGCTTCTAGATCAGAGATACTTGGGTTCAAATCTTCTTCTGAAATAGGCGACTCTGAGAACCGATTTTCTCTTGAATTTTCTATTCGTTCTATAGCTACATCAGGTTTTTTAATTTCTTTAGAACTTGATTTATCCCGAGGGTCAGTTGGATATAGATCCTTCAGATTATGGACCTCTTTACCTGCTGCTGACAAAATTCGAATCTTTTCATGGAAGTTTGGACGTAGTTTGCGCGAATCAAACTGCAGACTTGCTTTACGAGCGGCTTGTGAAAGGGTTTCCCGGAAGTTTTGATCATAACTTAAACGCTTTACAGCTTTTTCTATTTCATCTATTTCAGGTTTATCTACGACAATTGCAGCTCCAGATTCTGCAAGGTACTGAATGTTCAAGATAGAAGAAGGCCCAATTGCTAATATTGGTCGTCCTGCTGCCATTAACTCAGGAATTCGATTAGCAAAAGAATATTTTAAGTACTCAGTGGTTGGACTTGAGAATTCAAAAAGCACAACATTTACGTCTGCGTCTAATAAAGACTGTTGATAAAGAAGTTGCTCCGGAGGAGATTGCCTAGTGGAGACATTCAGAAACTTTGACAGAGCGCTCACGTATCTAACCTCACTAGGATTCCCTGAACTCTGGATGACTAGTTCATTCTCTTTCTTTACCTGCCTATCAAAAATCGATGCTAGTAAAAAGGCAGTCGAGCCAGCTTTATCTGATCCAAGCATGCCGGAATAGAGAAATCTTGTCTTTTCTGAAGGTTCTTCATGGCTAATCTCTGGAAAAGCCCAGAGATCAACACTATTTGATAGCACATCAAACTGCTTACTCGTATGGTTCTCTAATTCCTCTGCCATCTCTTTGGACACAGCGAATCTAGCTACTGATCTCTGAGCCCAATCATCTAGTGCGGAATCCCACATGTATGCAGAATCCGAGTCGGACAGACGTAATCGATTCACCCAGGAGTCTAAAACGACTAGCACAACTGGAACTTTTGTAAGAGCCAGGAGATCCAAGATCGCCAATAAAGATTTTGCCCGACTATCAGGTCTGAAAAAAACAAGTTCAGGCGAGAAATCTTCAACAGCCAATAAGGCTTTCGGAAAACTCATGTAACGACCTGTAGTAGAGCTGCCGGTGAACTCGTGAAATAGGAGTTCGTCTTTTACCGAAGAAATTTGCCGTATATTATCTCGAGGCCATCCTCGAAATATCGTTTCCAGTAACTGTCCAGTAGCAGAAAAAGAACCAAGAGGAGAAGGATCAAGAATAAGAACCCTCGGCCAGACACCTTGTGTAGGTGTCTTCTCAGCTTTTAGAGACTCACTTTTTCTAAACAACATTTTTCTCGTCTGACGAACGCAGATGAACCATCTCAGAATAAACACCCGCTACTTCTTCTCTCAACAATTCAATTGATACTTCTAGCCTCCTAACTACTGCATCAGATTCTTTCTGATTTGAATTGCTGCCAAACTTTGACCAAATTCTCGGGAGCAAAATTGCTAGGAGAACCACTCCTGCTATCCCATAAATTGTGTTCGCTATAAGACCTAAAATAAGAAGCCCTAGAATACATAACGCCAGCGCTCCTTTAATGGAAAAATACCAAAGAAGAGACATTGAAAACCACTTAACAAATCTTTGGTGAAGCGGCATAGAACTAAACCAAAATTTGAACGTCAAACGAGGCTTACTATTACGTAACTTGTAATAGCTTGGGAGAAACATTTTCACAATCGGTGAAGGTATGAATTTTTTCATTTTATGCCCAATACTCATGTCACTTCTGTCCTTTAAATTCATGACCTACTATCGCAGCCATACTCAGCCACTCTTGCATTATAAGTAGAAAACAGCGCCCATTTTACGATGGTAAAAATAATCAGGAATGGCAAAAACAAAAGCCAAACATTCCTAATATTTTGTTTTCAAATTAATAGAATCTAGAACTTCAGATCTAAGGTTCTAAAAAATTTTGTCAAATCTGACTCTAATACAGAACTTGTATCACTTGGCGATCAAAACTTGGACAGTGAAAGCTATGAGAAGCACAATGCCGCAGAGCAGTGCTGTCAAAATTAGAAACCGTGTACTCACATATTTGACCGTATCCGGCATAGAGTCTTTGTATGCGTTTACGAGGCTTTCTTGTCTGCTTTGTATTTCTTGCCTCATTAACGGCCTGCAGTGAAACTGAAACTGGTGAACAACCTCAGGTTT
>MDTG01054290.1_pt1 | contig 24595 bp, 27 predicted proteins | sample 811421 | NCBI WGS metagenome assembly MDTG01 (sample SAMN05326645, study PRJNA326480) | marine metagenome | isolation source: seawater | place: Pacific Ocean: South East | collected 2011 | reverse complement strand
TTCAAGGGGCAGGACCAGCAGAAGAACGTCGGCAAGCTGTCGGGCGGTGAACGCAACCGCGTGCACATGGCCAAGATGCTGAAGCAGGGCGGCAACGTTCTGCTGCTGGACGAACCGACCAACGACCTCGACGTGGAGACGCTGGGCGCGCTGGAAGAAGCCATCGAGAACTTCGCCGGCTGCGCCGTGGTGATCTCGCACGACCGCTTCTTCCTGGATCGCCTCGCCACGCACATCCTCGCTTTCGAGGGCGACAGCCATGTGGAATGGTTCGAAGGCAACTTCGAGGCTTACGAGGAAGACAAGCGTCGGCGCCTGGGTGACGCAGCGGACCGGCCTACGCGGGTGCAGTACAAGAAGCTGACGCGGTAACGCTCCGGCGTGACCGCCACCCACCTCATCATCCACGGCCGTGTGCAGGGCGTGTTCTACCGCGACTGGACCGTTTCCACTGCGCGCGAGCTTGGCGTGAATGGCTGGGTGCGTAACCTGCCCGATGGGACGGTCGAGGCGCATCTCGAGGGCGCGTTCGATGCGGTAGAGGCCATGATCGGGAAGATGCACGACGGCCCGCTCGCCGCACGCGTGGACCGGATCGAGCGAAGCGAGGCCGAAGCGCCGGGGTTCGAAGGGTTCGAGCGGCGCTGATACCGAGGGACGTGCGGCAGCCCCGCTTTGCCGTCAGTTGTGATCCGCTTTCAGTTCGGACCAGTCGAAATAGGCGCTGGGATGGGAATGGATCTCGTCCAGCGCCGTGTTCATCAACTCGGCGGCGCGCTTGCAATGGCGATCGGCCTGGCACGGATCGGAGGACGCAAGAGCGCGCAGCACTTCCTTGCGCGCCTGCCTCATCTGTAGCGGGGCCTGAAGGGTTTGTATCATCACGTTCGATCCCAAGGCTTTTTGTCTGATTTTCATAGACTTCGGCGTCACCGCCGACTGCCCGCAGCGCAGCTGGATGATGACGCCGAAGAACCGGTTACTTCGAATTCGAGGTCAGGATGGCGCAGATGGCGCAACCATCACCGCCAGCGTCCGCGAAGCCAGCCTCCCGGATGCTATGAGTTCCATGTTCTCCTCTGCCGCGCGGGTTCCGAGACGGTCGGCAACGCGCTGGTTGGGGGCGAAAACGATACTGAGCAGCACCGGTTGATCGCCGCCCTGCGCTGCCAGGTTTTCGAGCCTGCTCACGGCATAGATGGCCGCCCTGTCCATCTGCCGCCGCCCTGATCCCTCGAACAGGGTGACCTGTTCCGCTCGGCCATGACCGTTGGCGACGAAATAGACTTTCACGACGCCCGATGCCCGGTTGTCCCTGGTGTCGGCGGGAAAGGGAATGCGATAGAGTTCGCGGCTGATTTCACGTTCGAGGGTCGATATCAGGTTCAGCCGCTCCGGCTGCACGACAATGGTATCACCCTGAAGGTGCTGCTGGGCGGAAACCGGTGTCCCGATTAACGCGAGACCGATAGCGGCGAAGACGAGATTTTTCATGTGATCATCCTTTCGCAAAGATGATCGGCCACAGTGTGTGCGCGCCCTACGCAACCCGAAAACTGGGCGTGTTAGACCGAAGGTCGATCAGGTTTCGGATGGCGCCTGCGGAACGCCTCCAATGCGGGAGGTCTCTTATTCAAATATGGCGGATATGGGGCAGTTGCGACATTCAATCAGATGTTGCCGGTCTTGCTTCACGACTTGCCCCTTCGGACAATCTTCCACAATCCACGCTGGGGGACAGGCAAGGCGAACTATACGGAAGAAACGCGCGCTTCTGGCCGCGAGTTGCGACTCACCTCTGACCGTCAAGCAAGGTTGCAGGTCAGGGCGATACCCAGCGCCCCTCGCCGCTCGCTAGATGAATGATCGCGCGGCGGTGGCCGGTGTGGGCGAGGCTGAACCAGTCGGCCTCCTCCAGTTCCACCAGCAGCACCGCGAAGTTCTCCCGCGCCGGAACCAGTTCCTCGTCCGATGGCTCCGTCCCCTCAAACTGCGAAGGCAGGCCCGAGGTCGGCGTATCCGAAACGGCGCCCGGACCTTCGCCCAGGTAACAGCGGCGCGCGAAGTTGGTACTCTTCGCCCAGGCTTCGTCCACCAGAGGCGTATCGCGCTCGATCCAGCCGCGACCACGACAGCGCACCTGCACCTTCGCCTCCCGATCATAGAACAGCACACCCACCGGCGCGCCGTCCCCGATCACATCGACCTTGGGAGAGCGGGCGTCAGTGTGAAACCGCAGCCGCCAGCCGACCCGGTCAAACTGGCGCAGCACCATCACCCGCGCGTCGGCATCATCCGTGACGACGACGGGCGTGTGCATAGCCGACTTGCGACGGGTTGCGCCCTCGTTCAGGCGGAATGCGATATCGTCGCGAATGTTATCAAGGGTTTCGATGGCTGCGTCCTTCTCGATGCGGCGTTCAGGAAAGAGATCGTTAACATGAACGTTAAGCAAACAAGGTGGTTCAGTTAACGCTCATGACGACTCGTTACAACTTGCGACATCGAATGAAACGTAATGACTTTTGCAGCCGCAGCACTCGGGCGGCAGTGGTCCAGTCCAAGGGAGATGTTGCGATGCAACTCACAGACCTTTTCAAATCCGTTGGCCTTGCTGCCCTCGCCGTCGCCATGGCGGTGCCGATGCTGCCCGATACCGCCGAGGCATCCGAGGAAGCACAGCGCTTCAATGATGGCCAGCAGCGCGGTGAACGCGGCAATCGTGGCGAGGCGCGGCAGGAACGTCGAGAAGCGCGCCAGGAAAGGCGCGGCAACCGTGGCGAGGCACGCACCGCTCGCCGCGAAAACAATCGCCAGTACAACCGCTCCGAAATGCGGCAGGCCCGTGAACGACGGGAAAACGTGCAGCGCCAGGCCCGCCAGGTCGACCGTCGCAGCGAGCGCCGTGCGGACCGCGTGGAACGCCGCGGAGACCGCGCCGCTGAGCAGGCGCGCCGCAACGGCGATTATCGTGCCGCGCGCCGGATAGACCGCCGCAGCGAGAACCGCGCCGACCGGATCGAGCGTCGCGGCGATCGCCGGGCGGATAACATCCGCAACGGCGACCGCTATGTAACCTCGCGCAACACGAGCTACCGCGACCGGGATCGCAATCGCAGCTACCGCGACCGTGACCAGCGCCGCTATCGCGATCGTGACCAGCGCCGCGACTATCGCGATCAGCGTCGTTACCGGGATCAGCGCAACTATCGCTACGACCGCGGCGATTATCGCCGGGACCGCCGCGAAGCGCGTCGCGACTATCGCCGCTGGAACCGTAACGCCTGGCGTAATGACCGTCGGTATAACTGGAGCCATTACCGCTCGAACAACCGCCGCCTCTATCGCCTGGGCCGCTACTACAGCCCCTATCGCAACTACAGCTACCGTCGCCTGAGCATCGGCTTCTATCTCGACAGCCTGTTCTTCGGCAGCCGCTACTGGATCAACGACCCCTGGCAGTATCGCCTGCCGGAAGTCTACGGACCCTATCGCTGGGTTCGCTATTACGACGATGTGATCCTGGTGGATGTCTACACCGGCGAAGTGGTGGACGTGATTTACGACTTCTTCTGGTAAGCCAGAACCAAGGATTGCCGGAGCGAGTGGCCGGCAATGGACCCCCCGCCCTCCCTGTGGGCGGGGGGTTTTCCATGTCCGCGATCCGACACTCCGGCCTTGCCTAAGGTGCCGAGGAATGGAAAAGCGTAGGCCATCATGGCAAGCGAGACGACAAGCAAGTTCCCCCCCAACGCCGATCAGGCCCGACTTAAGTCACTCGGGGAGAAGGTGCGCAACCGGCTGGCGGCCAATCCCGCGATCTACAAGGTTCCGTCCGACGATGTGGAACTGTTCGCGCTGGGTGAATTCATGTCGCCTGCCGAATGCGGCAAGATGATGGAACTGATCGACGCGACGGCAAAACCCAGCAAGGTTTTCGACCTGAGCTACGAATCCGGATACCGCACCAGCTACTCGGGCGATGTCGATCCACAAGATCCGTTCGTGAAGAAGATCGGCCGCCGGATCGACGACCTGCTGGGCATCGAGCCGCTGTGGGGAGAGACCATTCAGGGCCAGCGGTACATGCCGGGCCAGGAATTTCAGCCGCACCACGACTGGTTCCATCCGGGAACCAGTTACTGGGATTTCGAGATGAGCCGTGGTGGGCAGCGCAGCTTCACCACCATGGTATTTCTGAACGAAGTGGAAGCGGGCGGCACAACCGATTTCGTGGACCTGGGCATATCACTGGAACCAAAGCCCGGCGTGCTCCTGATCTGGAATAACGCCAAGCCCGACGGCACGACCAACCCGATGACCATTCACGCAGGCCGCCCCGTCCAGGCGGGCGCGAAATACATCATCACGAAGTGGTATCGCACCCGGCAATGGAACTAAGCCCTCAGCGCGCCAACGCCTCGGCAATCAGTTTCCGCGTGTTCTCCACGCCATAAAGCGCGATAAAGCTGCCCATGCGCGGGCCTTGCGAAGAACCGAGCAGAGTCTCGTACAGCGCCTTGAACCAGTCGCGCAGGTTCTCGAAGCCGAAAGCCTCGTCCTTGCCGATCTCGTAGACGATCGTCTGCAGGTCTTCGGCGGCCATGTCGGCCGGCACCTCGGCCAGTTTCGCGTCCAGCGCCTTCAACGCCTCGGCCTCGTTGGCCTCGGGCGCGCGCTTCACGAGAGTGGGCGCGATGAAATCGCGGTTGTAGGCCAGCGCCTTCTCGACCAGCCGGAACAGGTCGGGATGATCGTCGGGGTCCATGTCGTGCATATAGTTGCCGAGATAGGCCCAGACCTGCTGGTGCGTCGCCTCGGCCCCCAGCACGCCGACAAGGTTCAGCAACAGGCCATAGGTAACAGGCAGGCTGTCGCCCGCGCCGATCGGCGGCTGCGACCCGCTGGAATCCTTCACCCGCAGCAGGTTCCACGCAGGGTTGCCCAACTGCTTGTCGATATCTTGTTCGGGGATACGTTCGCGGAACTGCCAGTAATCGTCCACCGCGCGCGGGATCACGCCGACGTGGAGCTGCTTGGCACTCTTGGGATTGGGGAAGATGTAGAAACCGAGGCTCTCTTCGGAACCATAAGTCAGCCATTCCTCAATCGTCAGACCGTTGCCCTTCGACTTGGAAATCTTCTCGCCCTTCTCGTCCAGGAACAGCTCGTAGATCAGCCCTTCCGGCTTCTGCCCGCCCAATACGCGGGCGATCTTGCCGCTTTGCACGCCGGTATCGGTCAGATCCTTGCCGTACATCTCGTAATCGACGCCCAGCGCGACCCAGCGCATGGCGAAATCGACCTTCCATTGCAGCTTGGCCATGCCACCCAGCGCGCTCTGCTCGATCACCTCTCCGTCACTGTCGGTGAAGCGCACGATGCCTTCGTCCGCGTCCACCACTTCGACAGGTACCTGCAGCACGTGGCCGGTCTTGGGCGAGATCGGCATGATCGGCGAGTAGGTCGCCGCGCGTTCGGCGCGCAACGTGGGCAGCATGATGTCGAGGATCGACTGGTTGTTGCGCAAAACGCCGCGCAGCGCATCGTCGAACCCGCCGGAGTTGTACTTGTCCGAGGCGGCGATGAACTCGTACTCGAAGTCGAAGCGGTCGAGGAATTCGCGCAGCATCGCGTTGTTGTGCGCGGCAAAGCTCTCGTACTTCTCGAACGGGTCGGGAATGCGGCTCAGCGGCTTGTGCAGGTTCTCTTCCAGCAGCGCCTTGTTGGGCACGTTGTCCGGCACCTTGCGCAGACCGTCCATGTCATCCGAGAAGGCGACCAGCCGCGTGGCTGCGGGCGTGCCGTCGTCCGACGCTGCCACGATCTCGTAGGCCTTGCGCACCAGCGTGGTGCGCAGCACTTCCTGGAAGGTGCCGATGTGCGGCAGGCCCGAGGGGCCGTAACCGGTTTCGAACAGCACGGGCTTCCCGCCGGGTTTACCCTGCGGGTAACGCTTTGCTAGGCGCTGGGCTTCCTGAAAGGGCCATGCCTTGGACTTGCGGGCGGCTTCGATAAGATCGGTGCTGAACATGGGCTGCGCCCATTGCCCATGCCGAGAGGTTTCGCAAGCGCGAAGTCTTCACCGGAACCTGAACGGCAACGCAACATTTGATAACGAAAGAACGAAAAACCGGGGGTTCATTTGAACTATATCGAGATTTTGCAGAACCAGGTGCTGGGCATGTGGACGGGCTTCATCGCCATCCTGCCCAACCTGGCCATTGCCCTTGTTGTCCTGATCCTGACCTGGATCGTGGCCAAATTCGCCGTGCGCATCGCCAACAAGGCCACCGGCAAGTCCAGCATGCGCGAAGACCTGCGGCAGCTGGTGGAAACCGTCGTACGACTGGCCATCTGGATCGCCGGCATCATCCTCGCGCTGATCGTCGCCATTCCGGGTTTCACGCCCGCAGGACTGATCGCGGGCCTCGGCATCGGTGCCCTTGCCATCGGCTTTGCCTTCCAGGACATCTTCGAGAATTTCCTCGCGGGCGTGCTCATCATGCTGCGGGAGAAAATGCGTATCGGCGACCTGATCGAGGTCGAGGGCGTTCTGGGCAAGGTTGAAAAGATCACCCTTCGCGAAACCTACGTGCGCCAGCTTTCCAACGAGCTGACGATCATGCCCAATTCCATGCTGTTCAAGAACGCGGTGCAGATCCTGACAGACGACACCGTGCGCCGTAACGAGATCGTGGTGGGCGTGTCCTACGATGCGGACCTAGAGGAAGCTCAGCGGGTGATCGAGGAAGCGATGAAGACTGTCGATGCCATCGTCGAGGACCGTCCGGTCATCGTCTACGCGCAGGAATTCGGCGGTAGCTCGATCGATTTCCTCGTCCAGTGGTATGCCCAGTCCGCCGCGCGCGACCTGCGCCAGACCAAGAGCGAGGCGATCAAGGCGATCAAGAAGGGCCTCGATGCAGCGGGGATCGGCATCCCCTTCCCGATCCAGACCAACTATTTCGCAGAGCCGCTGCGGATCGAACAGGTCGGGGCCGAAAAAACGGCAGACTAAGTCAACGAAAGCAATTGGCGCGGCGCGTCTGCTGTGCCATCCTTGCCGCAAAGGAGAGGGAAGGATGGTCATCGGCAGGCGCGCCGTCGCGCATTGTCCCGAGACCGCGCACGCTCTCCGGAGGATAAACACTTGGGGGATCAGCCTATGCGCGCTCTAGCCGTCACCACCAGCCTTGCCGTTCTTGCCGCCTGCACAACTGCCGAGACGGACGTTCCTGAAAACCCGCGCGGCGTAGCGCTTTCAGCCAACCAGTGCGAATTCCTGGCGACCGAGGAAGCAGGCGATCTTGCGCTTTCCACCATCTGGGTGCCGGGTGCCGATGGCCTGCCTTCCTACTGCGAAGTCACGGCCACGCTGAACCCTGTCGAGGGATCGAACATCGGCGTCGTCTACCGACTGCCGGAAGACTGGAACGGCAACGTGCTGGGCATCGGAGGCGGTGCCTGGTTAGGCAACACCTCGCTCGATGCGGCGCGCGACGGCCTGCTGAAGGGCTATGCCGTGATGCAGACCAACGGCGGGCACACCAGCACCAATCCCTGGGGCAACGAATGGGTTATCAACCCGGTGCAGGCCGCCGACTTCAGCTACCGCGCCATTCACGAGATGACGCAGGCGGGCAAGAACGTTGCCCAACGTTTCTACGGCCGGGCGCATGATACCGCCGTCTATTCCGGCTGCTCCACCGGGGGACGCATGGGCCTGATGGAAGCGCAGCGTTACCCGGCCGATTATGACGCCGTGATTGTCGGCGCGCCAGTCTACACGCTACAGGTGCAGACCAGCGCAGTGTTCCGCAACCAGACCTTTGCCCAGCCGCAGGCTGCTTTCACCATGCCCGAACTGCAGATGGTGCAGGACGCCGCCATTGCCGCCTGCGATGCTAACGACGGGCTGGAAGATGGCCTCATCAACAATCCGCGAAGCTGTTCATGGCAACCGCGCACGCTGCAATGTTCGCCGGGTGAAAGCGAGGGCTGCCTCAGCCCGCAGCAGGTCGATGCGCTGAACACACTGTACAACGGTCGCAAGGCCGCTGACGGCAGCTGGATGATGCACCCGATGAGCCGCGGGGGAGAGGCCGCATGGGGCTTTTTCAACCGCGCCGACGGCAGCGGCCAGAACGCTGATCCCACGCGCGGCGGCGGACTGATGGGGCTGCAACCGGTGATCTTCGGCGCGAGGCCCGTGGACTGGGAGAACTTCTCCGAAGCCGACTACATGACCGTTCGGGGTTCGGACTTTGCCGAGATGTACGAAGCGAAGAACCCCGACCTCTCGGCCTTCTTCGAACGCGGCGGCAAGCTGATGCTGTGGCATGGCGAAAACGACGCAGGGCCCAGCCCGGTCCTCTCCAACGACTATGCCCGCGCGGTGAACGCGAAGAACCCCGAGGCCGCCAGCCAGTTCAGCTATTACCTCGTCCCCGGCATGGGCCACTGCGCCGGCGGGCCGGGGGCCGACCGGATCGACTACCTGGGGGCAATGGAAGACTGGCTGGAAAGTGGCTCCGCGCCCGATCGCCTCATCGGCACCAAGGCCGACAGCGATCTCGTGCGCCTGCATTGCGCCTGGCCCGATGTCGCCCGCTACGACGGTGCCGGCGATGCCAACGATCCGTCGAACTGGACCTGCGTACCGCGAAACTAGTCGCCGTCGCGGCGCCTTGGTGAAAGCGACGTCACAATACGACCGTCGGGAGAGGTGTAACGGCGCGGTGCCTGGGGCGATTGCGGAGGCTGCGGCTGTCGTGGCCGCGAGGAGATAGTGCTGGTCACGAAACCGCCCGTGCTTGCTGCCGAGGCCGGTCGACTTGCGTGAACAAGTCCGGATGGGTTGGGCCCGGCAGGCTGCGCCGGGGATTCGGGCTTCGGTTCGGGTTCCGGACGCGCTTGTGGAGGCTCAGGAGTCACAGGATCCTGCGGCGGCCGGTAAGGCTCAATCTTCTCGACCGCGAAGCCGACCTCGCCCCTCCGCCGCAGCCACCACCATGCGCCTGCCCCCAGTGCGGCAATCGCCAGCACAGCTGCTAAAAGCCAGACGAGCCAACCCCAAGAGGTTTCAGCACTATCCTGCGCAACTGGCGCTATCTCTTCGGGGGGAAGGGAAATGGGGGGCAAAGCACGCTCTTCGGAATTGTCCGGAGCCGCCGTGATGGGCGCTTCGGGTTCTGCCTGCGGTCCCTGCTCATCAACCGGCTCAGTCGAACGCTGCGCTGGCAAAGGTGACTGCGGCGACGCTTCTTCCACCTGCTGCGCGGGAAGCGCGATTCTTGGCGAAGGCGTGGCAGCCGGAGTCGCCAATGTCGGCGACGGCGACGGCGTCGGGGTCGGCGCAGCTTGTCGGGGAGCCACGCTTGGTTGCGGCAGTGGCTGGATTGTCGGTTCGGTCCGGTTGCGGCGAACGGTATCGGCCTGCGGTTGCAGGGTGAAATCGTCGGGCACGCCCTGGACGCGCTCGATCGGCTGCGATGTCGGTGTGGGCGTTGGCGCGGGCGCCGCCTGCCGGCCACCATCCTGCGCCTGCACGACGGCAGGAGCCAGCAACAGCGCGGCCGAAGTAGCAAGGAACGATATGCGAGCCATGATCCTGAACGCCTAGGCAAAGATCACGTTTCGCTGCGCTGAACGAAGGCGAGCGGATGCGTTATTGCGGCAACACCTGCGGCGAGGTGCGCGCCACGATGCGACGGTCGCTCAGCCGGTGATGCCGCCGGTATCCACCAGGATACGGCTTATCCGGCCATCTTCCACCCAGATCGCAGTAACCGTGCAGCATATTTCCGTGCCGTCATCGAAGACATAGGATTCGCGCTGCACGATCCCTCCGCCCGAGGCCCGGCCCTGCCGCTCTATTCGCGCCCGCGGTGCGCCGGGGCCGAAATTGGGTGCATAGCTGGCGGCAATGGCCTCCCTGCCGCGGTACTCGTGTCCTTCGACGATCACGACCGCGTCCTCTGCGAAAGTTGCCAGGAACCGGTCGAAATCGCCTGCCGTGTAGGCGGCGTTGTGCTGGCGGACGACGTCCTGGCTTTCCTCGCCGAACGGTTCGGCGGAAAGCGGCATGGCGGTCATCGCGACGGCTCCGCAGGCGGCGACGACACTGATGGTCTTGCGCATGGTCGGTCTCCTTCGTCTCTCGACGTTCCAGCTTTACCAGGGCCGCTCTGAGGACGCCTTACGGCTTATACCTAAGGCGGGATTTACCCTCGTCCGCCCACGTAAATGAGCGCCGACTTCGCATCGGCCACGCTCCTCCACGGGTTCCACGCGCCCTATCCGTTTACATTTCGTTCTCATGGGCGGTAGTGGAAGGAAATGGCCGCCCCCGCCCTCCCCATCGAAGACGTGCCGCTTCCGGCCCTGCATGCCAGCCATGCGGGCAGCTGGCTGTGCGGACCTGAAGGGGCCGTAAAGGCTGCGTCGAAAGGCGAAGCGGTCATGGCCGCGGCCGATACGCCGCACCTCATCCTCAACGCCCCTTTGGTCGCGACGCGGCTGGGCTATCCCGATCTTTCTGGCCTCGACTTGCTGGAGCTTTTTGCCTTCGTGCATCCGGCCCGGTTCTGCGTGCCGACTCCCAGGGGGTTGGCACACGCGCTGGCCCTGCCGGAGCCGGAGGACGGCGCCGAAGTTCCCGGCATGTTGCGCAAGGCCGCCGCGCACCTGCTGGCCACCTGCGAGAGCGAAGACTGGGCTGCGCGCGAAGGGGCGTGGAGCGCGCTGCAATCGCTGTCCCGCCTGCGCTGGCCGTGGGCGGCGGTCCTCTCTCCCCACGTGGCGCGTCCGGAACGGGCGGAGAAGTGGCTGTTCTCCCGGCTTCCGGAGTGGGAGGATGCGGGCGAGCGACCGCAGCCCGGCCAGGTCCTGCTGGGCGAAACCGCGATACAGGGCCAGCTCGAACGGCTGACAGGCGAAGGCGCGGAACAACGCGAGGGCCAGCGCGCCTATGCGGGCCAGGTCGGCAACATCTTCGCCCCGCGCGAAAAGCGGGACAAGCCGCACGTGCTTTTGGCCCAGGCAGGCACCGGCATCGGCAAGACGCTGGGCTACCTCGCCCCCGCCTCGCTCTGGGCAGAGCAGTCGGGCGGCACCGTCTGGGTGTCCACCTATACCAAGAACCTGCAACGCCAGCTTCGCAGCGAGGCAAGCCGCGCATGGCCCGAGCGCCGCCCCGATGGCTCACGCCCCGTGGTGGTGCGCAAAGGGCGCGAGAATTACCTCTGCCTGCTCAACCTTGAGGACGCATTGCAAGGCGGCTTTGGCGGACGCGCGGCAGTGCTGGCGCAGCTGGTGGCCCGGTGGGCGGCCTATTCGCAGGACGGGGACATGATCGGCGGCGACCTGCCCGGCTGGCTGGGCACGTTGTTCCGCCAGCGCGCCATCCGCAGCCTGACCGACCAGCGCGGCGAATGCATCTACGCGGGGTGTCCCCACTACCGCAAATGCTTCATCGAACGCGCCGCGAGAGCCAGCGCGCAGGCAGACCTCGTGATCGCCAACCACGCGCTGGTGATGGTCAATGCCGCGCGCGGGCGCGACCATGCGCAGCGCCCCACCCGCATCGTGTTCGACGAGGGCCACCATGTTTTCGATGCCGCCGACTCCACCTTCGCCGCGGCTCTGACCGGGCAGGAGGCGATCGAACTCAAGCGCTGGATTCTCGGCCCCGAACGCGGCTCCAAGGGACGCCGCCGGGGCCTTGCCGCCCGCCTGGCGGACGTTGCCAGCTATGACGAGGCTGGCGGCGCGGCCATCGATGCAGCCTGCGAGGCGGCGCAGGCCCTGCCCGGAGAAGGCTGGATCGGGCGCCTCGCCGAAAACGAACCATCGGGCGAGATCGAGCGTCTGCTCGCCGCCGTGCGCGCCGTCACATACGCCCGCGACGAAAGCGGCGCGCTGGATGCTGGCTACGGAATCGAGACAGAGGCCGCGGGGCTGGATGGCGATTTCGTCGAGCGGGCGCAGATGGCCGCGCAGGCCTTGGCCGAAATTCGCATGCCACTCATCAAGCTCGGCGTCCGCCTGGAAGCCATGCTGGAAGACCCGCCAGACTGGCTGGATGGCCAGGGGCGTGCGCGGATCGAAGGCGCGCGCTTCTCGCTCAGCTGGCGGATCGACACCCTGGCGGCCTGGGAAGCTCTGCTGGGGCGGCTCGGCGGCCCGGCAGACCCGGAATTCGTCGACTGGATGTCAGTCGAGCGCAACGAATCCCGCGAGTTCGACATCGGCCTCCACCGCCGCTTCCTCGACCCGATGAAACCCTTCGCCCGCGTCGTGCTGGAACCGGCGCATGGCGTGATGCTGACCAGCGCTACGCTGACGGACCGGCTCGATGACGGGCCGGACTGGCCAGCTGCCGTCGCAAAATCCGGCGCGCCGCATATCGAGGTGCAGCCAAGGCTGGCCGATGCCATCAGTCCGTTCGACTATGCCGCGCGCGCGGAAGTGCTGATCGTCACCGACGTGAAAAAGGGCGACCTGGCAGGCCTTGCCGGAGCCTACGCCCGCATCATCGAGGCCAGTGGCGGCGGCGTGCTGGGCCTCTTCACCGCGATCAGGCGCCTGCGAGCAGTGCACGGCCGCATTGCAGACCGGCTTGCGCGCGAAGGCCTGCCGCTGTTCGCCCAGCATGTCGATCCGATCGACACTGGCACCCTGGTAGACATTTTCCGCGATGATTCGCGCGCCAGCCTCCTGGGCACCGACGCCCTGCGCGACGGAGTGGACGTTCCCGGCCATTCGCTGCGCTGCGTGGTGATGGAGCAGGTTCCCTGGCCCAAGCCCAGCATCCTGCACCGTGCCCGCCGTGCTGCGGGGGGCGGCAGCGCCTACGATGATTCGATCATCCGCGGACGCCTCGCCCAGGCTTTCGGGCGACTGATTCGCAGCCGGGAGGACTCGGGCCACTTCATCGTTCTGTCTCCTGCATTTCCGTCCCGCCTGCTATCCGCCTTCCCTCCCGGCGTACCCGTTACGCGATTGACACTGGACGAGGCTTTACAACGCGTCGCGGCAGGTGTTTCGTGCCCCGACACCACATTGAAAGAGGACGCGCGCGAGTGAAACGCCTGGGCCTGTTGCGCCACGCCAAGTCAGACTGGGACGATATGAGCCTGCGCGACTTCGACCGTGGGCTCAACGATCGTGGGCGCAAGGGTGCGCGACTGATGGGCGATCATATCCGTCAGCAAGGCGGCGCGTGGGACATGGTTCTCGCCAGCCCGGCAGAGCGGGTGAAGCTGACGCTTGAAGCCAGCGGGCTCGATATGCCGGTCCGATACGAAGAAAGCGCCTACCTGGCCGACAGCCCTACGCTGATGCAGCTACTGAGCACCTGTGACGACGACGCCGAGGCGGTCCTGCTGATGGGTCACAATCCCGGCCTTCAGGAACTGGCGCTCGATCTCGTCGCACCCGATGCGGAGAATGACCTGTTCTCGGAAGTCATGCAGAAGTATCCCACGGCAGCCTACGCCGTTCTGGAACTTGGTATCGATAGCTGGGCCGATCTTCGTCAGGGATGCGGCAAGCTAGTCCATTTTGCGCGCCCGAGAGACCTCGATCCCGATCTTGGCCCGGTCCGCGTCGGCTAAACGGCTTCTGCCAAAGCCTTCTCTCGCAAGGATTTATTCCGAGAGCGCGCTGGCAAGCCGGTTGCGGATCGATTGCAGTCCCGCCAGTGTTTCGGAACGGCTTTCATTGCGTTCGAAAAGGGTTTGCTTAGGCAATACACCCTCGCGTGCGGTGGTTGTGCCAGCCTCGGCTCGCCCACCTTCCTGCAATGCCTTCTTCGCACCTTTCAGCGTATATCCCTGCTGGTTCACTAACTGGTCGATACGCTCGATCAGCGAGATATCCTCCGGGCGATAAAGCCGCCGTCCCCCACTGCGTTTCAGCGGCTTGAGCATCGGGAACTGCTGTTCCCAATAACGCAGGACATGCGGCTTGATGCGAAAGGCAGCGGACACTTCGCCGATGGTGCGCATCGCGTCCGGTGCCTTGCCATCGTCAAAGCGCGCGTTGCTGCGCGGCTCGTCGCTCATGAAGCGTTCGCAATTCGCTCTTTCAGTTTCTGGCTTGCCCGGAAAGTCATCACCCGGCGCGGCGTGATCGGCACCTCGACACCCGTTTTCGGGTTACGGCCGATGCGTTCCTTCTTGTCACGCAGCACGAAGCTGCCGAAGCCGGAAATCTTCACATTCTCGCCGTCCGACATCGCATCGCACATCTTTGCGAGAATGGATTCGACCATGTCGAGACTTTCGGCGCGCGAGAAACCCATCTTGTGGTTGATGGTCTCAGCAAGATCGGCGCGCGTGAGCGTGCCGACGGATCGCATAACATTCATGCGTCCAACTCCTCCAATGCTTTCGACCCGGATAGTTTTATGTAGGAAATCAATCGGGAACGCAAGGTCGACCTGACCGAGCAGGGGAAAATTCCTATGCCCGCAGCAGGCTGGCGCCCCAGGTGAAGCCGCCGCCCATGGCTTCCAGCATCACGAGATCGCCTTTCTTGATGCGCCCGTCTTTCCGGGCAACGTCATAAGCCAGCGGGACCGACGCGGCCGACGTGTTGGCGTGCTGGTCGACGGTGACGACAACCTTCTCCATCGGCAGGCCTAGCTTGCGGGCCGTGGCATCGAGAATGCGGAGATTGGCCTGATGCGGCACCACCCAGTCAACATCTCCGGGTGCCTGGCCCGCCTCCTCCAAGACCTCTTTCAGCACGCTGGAAAGGTTCGCCACGGCATGACGGAACACTTCGCGCCCCTTCATCCGCAACTTGCCGACTTCGCCCGTCGTCGAAGGACCGCCGTCGACATAGAGCATTTCGCCATGCTCCCCGTCTGCATGAAGGCGAGAGGCGATGATTCCCGCCCCGTCTTCCGCAACGTCCTGCCCCTCGATTACAAATGCGCCAGCGCCGTCGCCGAACAGCACGCAGGTGGTGCGGTCTTCCCAGTCGAGGATGCGGCTGAAGGTCTCCGCCCCGATAACGATCGCGCGTTTTGCCATGCCGGAACGCAGCATCGCGTCTGCCGTCGTCAATGCATAAAGGAAACCGGAACACACGGCACCCACATCGAAGGCCGGGAAACCCTTGCCGCCAAGTCGCATCTGCACCTGCGTGGCGGTGGCCGGGAACGTGTTGTCCGGCGTGGCGGTCGCCAACACGATCAGATCGATATCCTCGATGGTGAGGCCAGCATCGTCGAGCGCAGCCTGCGCAGCCGCGGCGCCGAGCGAACCGGTGGTTTCGCCCTCTGCGGCAATATAACGCTGCGTGATGCCCGTCCGCTCGCGGATCCATTCGTCGCTGGTATCGACACGCTTCGCCAGCTCTTCATTGCTCACGCAGGCCTTCGGCAGGGCCGAGCCGGTGCCCAGAAGTACGGAACGGATCACTTGGAACTCACCGTCTCTGCCGATGTTGCGCCATTTCCGCTTAATGCTTCTTCACCCATCTTGCCGAGGTCGGCAGCGATACGGTCGGTCAGATCGTCCTCCAGCAGGCGCGCAGTAACGGCGACGGCGTTGGCGACGCCCTGCGCGTTCGCGCTGCCGTGCGATTTCACGATAACGCCGTTCAGGCCGAGGAAGACCCCGCCATTGTGATTGTTCGGATCAAGATGGTGCTTCAGCAACTCGGTCGCGGGACGCGAGACAAGGAAACCGATTTTCGAGCGCAGGGAACTGGTGAAGGCGGACTTGAGGAGATCGGTCACGAACCGTGCCGACCCCTCAATGGCCTTCAGTGCGATGTTGCCGGAAAAACCGTCTGTTACCACGACGTCAACTTCGCCGCGATTGATCTTGTCGGCCTCTACATAGCCGTCGAACCGCATGTCGAGGCTGTCGGCTTCCTTCAGCAACTGCGCAGCGCGTTGCAGGTCGTCGGTGCCCTTGATGCTCTCGGTACCGATGTTCAGCAGGCGAACACGCGGGGTGCGGCCCTTGTTGACGATGCGGGAATAGGCGGCGCCCATGATGGCGAACTGCACGAGGTTGCGGGCGTCGCAATCGGTGTTCGCGCCGAGGTCGAGCATGATCACGTCATGCTCCTCCAGCGTGGGAAGAAGGGCGGCGAGCGCGGGCCGGTCGATCCCCGGCATCGTGCGCAGGGCCAGCTTGCTCATGGCCATCAGCGCCCCGGTGTTCCCTGCGCTGACGGCAGCGCCGCAGGAGCCATCCTTCACCGCCTGGATAGCCAGGCCCATGCTGGTGGTCTTCGCACGGCGAAGAGCGCGGCTGGGCTTCTCGTCGCCCGATACCACGTCGTCGCAATGCAGGATTTCGGATGCTTCGCGCATGCCGGGATGAGCTTCGAGCGCCTTTTTGATGCGCTCCTCATCACCTACCAGCAGGAACTTGAACTTGTCGTGCTGGCGCCTTGCCAGCGCCGCGCCGGACACCATGACGCGCACGCCATGATCTCCGCCCATCGCATCAACCGCGATACGGGGCAGGCTCATGTGCGTACGCTCCTTGGTCCGGTTTGGACTTTACAGGCCCTTGGGCTCGATCACCTGGCGACCGTTGTAGTGGCCGCAGGCGTTGCAAAGCATGTGCGGGCGCTTCAGCTCGCCGCAGTTGGAGCATTCGTGGAAGGCTTCCACCTTCAGCGAATCGTGCGACCGGCGATTGCCCCGGCGATGCGGTGATACTTTTCTCTTAGGGACAGCCATGGCGGCACCTGTTCCTTGAATTCGTTCAAAATCTGTGTCGGAGCCGCCCTAGGCCAAGCCAGTCCGCTGCGCAAGCGCGCCGGAAAGACCCATTCGAGGATGCGGCGAAGGCGCGCTCTTTAGCGATTTCTCGCGCAGTTGCAAGCGCCCCCCGCTCGTTATAGCGATAAGTTGGGACGAACGGGGGCTTTATAAATGCTGGAACATCATATCGGGCTGCTCAGCGTGGCCATAGCCGGACTGATCAACCTTTGGCTTTCTTGGCGCTGCGGCGCGGCGCGCGGTAAAGCGAAGGTGTTGCACGGCGACGGCGGCGATACCGCCTTGCAGCGCCATATGCGCGCCCATGCCAATTTCACGGAATACACGCCGATCGCTTTGCTGATGATCCTGGTGCTGGACTATTCCGACCAGAATCCCTGGCTCCTTGCCATCACGGCAGCGGTATTCCTGGCAGGCCGCGTACTTCACGCCGTCGGGATGCAGGCGGACAAGCCCAGCATCCCGCGCATGGTGGGTATGCTGACGACGCTGGTGCCCTACCTGATCTGGATCGTCTGGGTCGTGCTGGTGGTGTTCCAGGTCGTCTAGCCGCGCGCCATTGCAGCATCGCTGACATAGGGGTTCGTCTTCCGCTCCTGCCCGAAAGTGCTGGTAGGCCCATGACCGGGCACGAAAGTGACGTTATCGCCCAGCGGCCACAGCTTCTGGGTGATGGCGTCCAGCAGGTCCTGGTGATTGCCCATGGGAAAATCGGTGCGTCCGATGCTTCCCTGGAACAGCACGTCACCCACGAAGGCGAAGCCGGTGGGGCGATGGAAGAACACCACGTGTCCCGGCGTGTGCCCGGGGCAATGCAGCACTTCCATCGTAACTTCGCCGAAGCTGACGGTGTCGCCGTCGTTGAGCCAGCGATCAGGCTCGAATATCTCGCAGGTCATCTGGAAGCGCGGACCGTCGTCCTCCAGCCTGCTGATCCAGAACCGGTCGTCCTCATGCGGTCCTTCGATGGGGAGGCCCAGCTCCTTCGCCAGCATCCCGGCCTGCCCGCAGTGGTCGGCATGGCCATGCGTGAGCAGGATCTTCTCAAGCGTCACCCCGGCGCGCTGCACCGCATCCTTCAGCTTGTCGAGATCACCCCCGGGATCGACCAGCACGCCGCGCATGGTCTTCGAACACCACACCAGCGAGCAGTTTTGCTGGAAGGCGGTAACGGGGATAATGGCGGCACGGATTGGAGCTTCTTGTGTCATGCCACGCTAGTTGGCGGTGACGCGGAGCCCTTGCAAGCCTAGACAGTACGACATGACCGCCCTCACCTATCGCGATGCCAAGCCCGAAGACCTGCCCTTCATCGCATCCCTCGGCGATTCCGACGAGGTTGCCGCCGCTCGCGATCCGGCACGCGAAGGCATCGCAGAAGAGCAGCGCAAGGCGCTCGCGGCAATCACTGCAGATCCGAACCACCGCCTGCTTGTGGTGGAACGCGGCGGAAAGCCGGTAGGCAGCTTCCAGCTCAGTTTCATTCCCGGTGTATCGCGGCAGGGCGCGTGGCGGGGACAGATCGAGAGCGTGAGGGTGGCAAGCGCCATGCGCGGGAAAGGCGTCGGCGAGGAAATGATGCGCTGGGCGATCGATCGCTGCGCGGAAAAAGGCTGCGGCGTGGTGCAACTGACCAGCGACCGTCAGCGCGATGCTGCGCACAGGTTCTATGAGCGGCTGGGCTTCAAACCGACGCATACCGGCTTCAAGATGAAGTTGCTCTAGCGGCTAGACCCGCCCGCTCTTCCACACCACGCGCCCGATGATGGCGAACTCGTCGGCGCTCACGTCAATGGGAGGATAAGCGAGGTTCTGGCTGAGCAGCGAGAAGCGCCCGCCACCCTTGCTCGCCACGCGCTTTACCAGCAGCGACTCGTCAAGCCGAACGACGTGCACGCCGTCACGAAACGGCTGATCGCGCCGGTCGACAAGCACTTCGTCCCCTTCGCGAAGAAGCGGTTCCATCGAATCGCCAACGACCCGGATGGCGGAAAGCTTTGCGCCCTCGAGGCCCTGCTCGGTCAACCATCGTTTGGAGAACCGAAAGGCATCGAACACCCGATCCTGCGCATCCGCCGCTCCCGGACCGGCGGAAGCATCGACTTCGAGGCGAGGCGCTTCGACCCACTTGTCATCATCGCGGCGCTCGTAGGATTTATCCTTGGGCCCGCCGAGTTCCGATTCCTCCACGCCGAAAAATTGTGCGAGGATCCCTCGATCTTCTTCTTCCAGCTTCTTCGGGCTGCCTTTGGTGATATATTGCTGAAGATAGGTAGGATTACGGGAGAGCATGCGCGAAAGTGATGCGAGGCTGGTGCCCCGCTCTTTCGCCAAATCTGCCAGTTTCTCACGAGGATCCATGCTGCGCTTCCTATACTGTGACGCAAATTCCTCCTACACGATGTATTTTTCCTAGACAAGTAGGATTTCGGCGGCGACACAAGCTTCAACGAGTCGCACAAGTGGCTCGGAAAACGAGGGAAACTGGAAGAGGGGTTCGCACCATGCTCATCCGCAAAATCGAAGTATTTCTGCGCCACACGCGCATGCCGCCCACGAAGTTCGGACGCCTGGCGGCACGCGATCCGCGATTCGTCCTGGACCTGCGCAATGGCCGCACTCCGCGTGCATCAACGGAGAAACGGGTGGAACATTTCATGAACAAATATCGGGAGACTACCGGTGCGTACTGATCAGATCATCCCTCCTCCGGCAAAGCGCCGGGGCCAGCGTGGCCCGCGCGAACAGCTGGCCGATGCCCTGCGCGCTCTCGCAGACGGCAAGGGCCGGATTACGCGGCACTCGGAAAAAGGCTGGGCCAGCATAACCTTCTCCGGGGCGCGTCACCGGGTGGAGATGGTTTTCGAAGGCGAGGACGCAGTCAATGCAGGAGAGTGCTTCATCGCCTTCCTGCCCGAGCATGAGTTTGCCATTCGCGGCCAACTTGTCGCCGATGCCGCCGTGGTGGAGGCAAGCAGCACCACCCAGCCGCCCAAACTGTCGGTAACCTGCGAAGTGCTGCTGCTCGAGGAAAGCTAGATCCGCCGGATCACAAGGTTCCGGATCTCGGTCATGTCTTCCATGGCAAAGCGGATGCCCTCGCGGCCGAGACCGGAATCCTTCACGCCGCCATATGGCATGTTGTCCACGCGGTAGCTGGACACGTCGTTCACCACCACACCGCCGACATCCAGCGTGTCCCACGCATCCAGCACCTGGTGGATATCGCGCGTGAAGATGCCCGCCTGGAGGCCGAACTTGCTGTCGTTTACCTGGTCTAGAGCTTCGTAGAAGTCGGAGAACTTCGACAGGTTCGCCAGCGGACCGAAGGCCTCTTCCTTGCTGGCGTTGCAACCGCGCGGGACGTTTTCCAGCAGGGTCGCTTCCAGCATGTTACCGTTCGACAATCCGCCGCCGCAAAGCAGTTTTGCGCCAGCTTCTATCGCCTCGTCGATCCAGCCCTTCAGTCGCCCGGCTTCCTTGTCGGAGATCATCGGCCCGATGAAAGTGTCCCGATCCTTGGGATCGCCCGCCACGAGGGTCTTGGTCTTCGCCACCAACATATCCTTGAACTCGTCGTAGATATCCTCGTGAATGATGATGCGCTGCACGCCGATGCAGCTCTGGCCGCTCTGGTAGAAGGCACCGAAGATGATACGTTCCAGCGCATGATCGAGGTCTGCGTCCTTGTCGACCACCACAGCCGCATTGCCGCCGAGTTCTAGGATGACGGGCTTCTTGCCCGCCTTCGCTTTCAGGTCCCAGCCCACGCCGGGCGAGCCGGTGAAGCTGAGCAGCTTGAGGCGCTCATCTTCCGTAAAAAGGTCCGCCCCGTCGCGACTAGCGGGCAGGACGGAGAACGCCCCTTCGGGCAGGATATCGCATTCGGCCAGCACCTCGCCCATGATGATGGTGCCCAACGGCGTCTTCGACGCAGGCTTGATGATGAATGGGCATCCGACCGCGATGGCAGGCGCGATCTTGTGCGCGGCAAGGTTCAGCGGGAAGTTGAACGGGCTGATGAAGCTGCACGGCCCGATCGGCACCCGCTTCCACATACCCATGTAGCCCTTGGCGCGCGCGGAAATGTCCAGCGGCTGCACCTCGCCGTAGTTGCGCGTCGATTCCTCAGCGGCAATGCGGAAAGTGTCGATCAGCCGGTCGACTTCGCCCTCGGCATCCTTGATCGGCTTGCCCGCCTCCACGCACAGCGAATAGGCGAGCTCGTCGTAACGTTCGCGGAACCGCTCGACACAGTGTTGCAGCACGGCCTGCTTCTCATAGCTGGCGAGCTTCGCCATCGGCTCCGTCGCCCGCACCGTTCCTGCAATCGCCTCCTCGATGATATCGGGCGTGGCCAGCGCGGTGCGAAAGGCGACCTCGCCCGTGTACTTGTCGGTCACTTCGAGGTCGGTGTTGGGCTGCGCCGCCTTGTTGTTCAGGTAGAGCGGATAAACGTCCTTGAGTTCGGCCATGATGTCCTCCTGACGATACCACTCAGAGCTTGGCACTCAGTTCCTTGATGTCGTGATTTAATATCTGGTCGTTCTCGGAATAATCCACCGGGCAATCGATCAGGTGCACGCCATCGGTCGACAGGCAGTGGTCCAGCACTTCCTTCAGGTGATCGGCGCTTTCAACGCGGTGACCCTTGGCGCCGTAGCTTTGCGCATATTGCACGAAATCGGGGTTGCCGTAGGTCAGGCCCCAGTCCTTGAAGCCCATGTTCGCCTGTTTCCAGCGGATCATGCCATAGGCATCGTCGCGCAGGATCAGTACGGTCATGTTGAGGCCGAGGCGGACCGCGGTTTCCATCTCCTGGCTGTTCATCATGAACCCGCCATCGCCGCAGATCGCCATCACCTTGCGGCCGGGATAGACCATCGCGCTCATCATGGCAGACGGCAGCCCCGCCCCCATGGTAGCAAGCGCATTGTCGAGCAGCACGGTGTTGGGCAGGTATGCGGTGTAATTACGTGCGAACCAGATTTTGTAGACGCCGTTGTCGAGGCAGATGATCCCGTCTTCGGGCATGGCATGGCGGATCTGCTGCACGAGATGTGGCGGGAAGATCGGGAACCGCGCATCGTCCGCCAGCGGGGCGGTGTGCTCCTTCTCGGCAGTGCGATAGGCCAGCATGTGGTCGAAGTTCCACTTGCCCTGCGGCACCACGTCTTCCTTGATCTGCCAGATGGCATTGGCGATGTCGCCGATCACCTCGATCTGCGGGAAGTAGACCGGGTCCACTTCGGCGGTCTTGGTGGAGACGTGGATGACGGTCGGCCCGCCCGGTTTCATGAAGAACGGCGGCTTCTCGATCACGTCGTGCCCGATATTCACGATGCAATCCGAATCCTCGATTGCGCGGTGGACGAAGTCCCCGGCAGACAGCGCTGCACAGCCCAGGAACAGCGGATGCCGCTCGTCGATCACGCCCTTGCCCATCTGGGTGGTGACGAAGGGGATGCCGGTCTTCTCGATGAACTGGTGCAGCATCCGTCCGGTCATCTTGCGATTGGCACCCGCGCCAATCACCAGCACCGGCGACTTCGCTTCCTCCAGCGCCTGCACCGCCATTCGTACGGCTTTCGGCTCGGCCGAGGGGCGACGCGCTACCGAGCGTGGGATCGGGCGGCTGTCGGTCATTTCCTCGGCGATGTCTTCGGGGAACTCGAGATGCACCGCGCCGGGCTTCTCCTCTTCGGCCAGGCGGAATGCCTCGCGTACACGGCTGGGGATGTTGTCGCCCGCGGCCAGCTGGTGCGCGAACTTGGTGATCGGCCCCATCATGTCGACCACGTCGAGGATCTGGAAGCGGCCCTGCTTCGATTTCTTGATCGGCTTCTGCCCGGTGATCATCAGCATCGGCATTCCGCCAAGCTGGGCATAGGCCCCGGCGGTCACGAAGTTTGTCGCCCCCGGCCCCAGTGTGGCGACGCACACGCCGGTCTTGCCGGTGTGCCGTCCATAGGTCGCGGCCATGAAGCCCGCACCCTGTTCATGCCGGGTGAGGACGAGCTTGATCTTGTCGGAGTTCGAAAGGCTCTCGAGGAAATCGAGGTTTTCCTCCCCCGGAACCCCGAAGATGTATTCGACGCCTTCTTCCTCGAGGCACTCGATGAAAAGGTCGGATGCTTTCTGCTTGTCGGACATGGTCGCTGTTCCCCCGGTTGCAGCGAATGCTTCCCACAGCATCCGCCAATCCCTCACTCGCGACCCGCCGACCCTTGCCGGGCCTGACCGCACAAGGCGTATCAGACCTGCGAAAGCCTGTCAGTTCCTAATATCCGCGCGCCAGATCGACTTCTCCCTCCAGAGGCTCCCCGGCCCGGAACCGCTCGCAGTTGTCGAGGAAGCGCCTCGCCGCCCGTTCGCGGCTGGCTTCGTTGGGAATGCCGCAAAGGTGCATCGTGATCTGCACGTTCTCGAGATCCCACAACCTGTGCTCCGGCGGCAGCGGTTCGGGCAGGGTGAGATCGAGAATGGCACCGCCGATACTTTCGGCTTCCAGCGCTGCGATCAGCGCATCCTGGTCCACCACTTCGGCGCGGCCGTAGTTCACCAGCACTGCGTCCTGCTTCATCGCGGCGAACTCGTCCGCACCGAGCATCCCCGTGGTTTCCGGCGTGTGCGGCAGCGACAGGACGATCCAGTCGAACTCACCGAGCTGCCCGCGCCATTCGTCGGGGCCGAGCACGCCGTCGCCCGGCGAACTGCGCACCGGCACGCATTCGACATCGAAACCAGCCAGCATCCGCGCGATGGCCTGCCCTATGGAACCGTAACCGAGGATCAACGCCCGGCTGCCCGCCATCTCGCGCATGGAGGGCGGGCGCGACAGCCACTCGTGGCGGTCCGCCGCGCGGATAATCTCGGGGTAGCCGCGCGCGAAGCTGAGCATCGACATGACGGCGAATTCCGCCACCTGTCCCGCCGCCAGCCCGGCCCCGCACGAAAGCCTGACGCCGCGCTGCTGCAAGTCATCGAGCGGCATCCAGTCGACCCCAGCATAGGCGGAATTGAGCCATTGCAGCTTGGGCGCCTTCGCCATGGCTTCAAGCGCGGGCGGCTTCACGTGCAGGTCGAACCAGCCGATCTCGGCCTCGGGTGCCAGTTCGAGAAGCTGCGCTTCGTCTTCCCACCACGCGGCATCGACCCAGCTTGGCAAACGCCCTTCCAGCCGCTTGCGCATCCATGACGGCAGGACAGCGCGGGTCACAGCTTCCAGTCCCAGCCGAGCGGGTCGCCGTCCATCACCTCGACGCCCTTCGCCGCGAGTTCATCGCGCAAGGCATCGGACGCGGCAAAGTCCTTCTCCGCCCGCGCAGCCTTGCGGCGTTCCAGCGTGTCATCGATCTCCGCCTCCGTAATCGTCGCGGACTTGGGGCGCAGGCGAAGGTCGGTGCGAGATAGGTCCATCAGGCCGAGGCCCAGCACCGCGTCCATCCGCTCCACCACTGCGCGCTTCACGCCGGTATCGACCTTCTTCATCGCCAGCGCATCTTCCAGCGCGGTGAGCGCGATGGCGGTGTTGAGATCGTCGCTGATGGCGGCGTCGAACTTCTCCAGCAGCGGCGCGAACTTCGGGTGCTGCGGCTCGCCAGACACGACATCCTTCAGCCGTTCCGCCTGCATCACCATGCGCTTCAGCCTCGTCAGTGCAGCACCCAGCCCTTCCCAGCTGAATTCCAGCTCGCTGCGGTAGTGCGCTTGCAGGCACATCATCCTGTAGGCAAGCGGGTGATAGCCCTTGTCGATCAGCAATTGGAGCCGCAGGAACTCGCCCGAAGACTTGCTCATCTTGCCGCTGCGTTCGACGAGGAAGTTGTTGTGCATCCA